>ERZ1023679.42-NODE-42-length-20943-cov-35.319801_pt1 | contig 20943 bp, 24 predicted proteins | sample MGYA00380344_ERZ1023679 | MGnify/ENA primary metagenome ERZ1023679 (study PRJEB33179, sample SAMN07448986) | human gut metagenome | biome: Human-gut; feature: Human associated habitat; material: Faeces | host: Homo sapiens | place: India: Bhopal | collected...
ATTTTCTAGCAAATGCTATGATTTTCTAGCAAATGCTATGATTTTCTAGCAAATGATAGCAAATGCTACACCTATTTATATAAGATTAATAAATTAATCTTTTTATTTAAAAAGAAAATAATAAAAAGAAAGTTTTTGAAACATTTTTCGTGGTTTTGTGTCTTGCATCAGATTCGGGAAGGCTTACAGAAAGGGAAGCAGAGATTTCGGGGTACATAAGGGGATTTCCCCCTATCTAGTTTTTAGGGGATTTCCCCCTATTTAGTTTTTCTCTGTCTGCTTGTGTTGCGTCTGAGTGCATCCACGTGCGTATGCGTATGCGTGTGCATCGTGTGCGCTTGTGCATCAAGTCGGGCGGCTCTGTCTGAAACACTTCTTTTGCATCTAGTAAGCGAGAAAAGACGGAAAAGCGGTTTCTTTGCGCTATAAGCGGTTATTTTGTATCAAACCTTATAGTTTATCATTTGAAGCATTTAAACCCATTGTGTGCGTACACAAATAAGCGTGGAAAGATTTCTTTGTTATCTCTCTATCTGCGGTTATCAAGAAAACACTTGAAAAGCTAGAAAACGAAACCTTGCGGCTCTTCGTGTCCGTCTGGTCTGTCTTGTCTGTCTTCTCTCTGAATATCTGAGAAAACAGAAAGCTAGGCGCAAATGAAGAAGAAGAAGCCAGCAGAAAGAAGCCAAGCCGCTATTATTTTCCCATAAATCACGGAAAACGCAAATAAAAGCGCACCAAGCGGCTATTTTTCAAAAGATACATAAGTTATCGCAAGACGGAAGAAAGCCGTTTTGTGTGCGCAAACAATACGCAAAAACCAAATGTTTCTATCTGCTTTCTATCTAGCATTTCAAAGTTTGATATTACAGAAACGAAAAAAGCAAGCTATCTCGTTTCAGATAACTTGCTTTTAATGTTCTCCTAAAATCTAATTATTTACACCTCGCATCGTCTTACTTCTTTGCATTCTTCTCTATCTCCTTTGTTGTATCTGCTTTTATCTTTGCGTTGGTCTCCACTTCGTATGCGTGCATAACTCCTAGTGCTCTCATTGCGTTGTGCAAGCTCTCTCTAGCGATATCCACCTCCTTCTTGCGTCTGTCCTCATCTTCGAGGTCGCCAAAGTTGATTTCCAACTCAGTAACCAAATTGGCTACGTTCTTCATCAGGTTTAAAATCTGTACTTCTGAAATACTGCTTACTTCGATAGTGTTTGTTACGTTCTGTTTCATTGTCTTATATATTTAAATTGTTACTTTAATAATCGTTACTTAACTCCTTGTGTATTACTTGCAATAAAAAGAAAATTGCAAACCTCTTCTCAACTTGCAAACGCATTTATCAGCGAGTGAAGCAAAAGCACGTTTCAATAACTTGTTGAGCATTTCAACTCCAATTAATGCGAGTGCTCCAGCAACACCAACTAACTTGTTAATTTTCTTGCCATTGAAAACGCCACTTACTTTGATTCTGAAATTAGCGTTTATCTGCTTTGTTGTATATTCTAAATTCTGTTTCATTGTCTTATCTTTTTTTATTGTTAAACTTCTTGTTTCTTGTTTTCGATTGCAAAGATATAAGTTTTAAATTACACCACCAAATATTTTTGAGGAAAAATGTAGGTTTTATCTTATATTTAACCCTCCTTAACAAATAAAGGTCTAAATTACATTATTATATATAAAGTAAATTATATCTTAAATAATTTGGTGGTTTCAAATAAAAACTATATCTTTGCACCATAATTTTAAAGTTACAAGTTATGGATATAAAGGAAATAATCAAAAGTAAGGGTTTTACCTTGTCTGAGGTAGCCGCAAAAATGAAGGATAAGCACGGCAATATTGGCGTTTCGCACGCATCATTATCCCAAATGCTATCAAACAACCCAACCACCAACAAATTACGTGAGGTTGCAAGTATTATCGGTTGCAAGGTCGGGGACTTCTTTGCGGACGAAATGAGCGGTACGGATTTCACGGCACTTGTTAAGTCGGGTAATGAGTTCTTTTGTGCTTCTTCATTGAAGGAGTTGGAAGACATCGTAAGCGAGTTAAAAGCGAAAAGTTAGGTATCAGCAGAAAAGGGACTACAAAAGTTATCAGCGTTTAAAGAAGGGCGTGGCGGCTTGTTACCGCTTCGTCCTTCTTTGCGTTCTGCTTGTGCTCGCCTCATCTGTAAGGTGAGCAAAAAGATAGTTATTTTCTCGGGATTTCGCTTCTAAGGGGTTATCCTCGCAAAGTAGTGCAATTTATCATCTGAGGAAAGAAAACCGCTCCAAGCTAAGAAAAACCACGTTTCCGCTCTTTTCGTGTCTTCATTCTCTCTTTTCGCTTGTTTCTTGCACTCTGATAGACTGTTTTCTCTAAAATTAGAAACTTTTTCAATAAAACTTGGTGCTATCTCAAAACTTTATCGTATCTTTGCACTCGGTAATGGTGCTTTGCGCTGCGGCTCTCGTGTGTTCGCTAGTGCTCTGTAACATTGCAAACGTGCCTTTGTCGTTTCGTGCGGTTCTGTGCCAGCTTCCAAAAAGCCTCTGTTTGTGTGTTCTGTTTCGCATTATTCGGAGCAAACTCAAAGAAGCCTATCAGATTGCAATACCGCATCCCCTTAAACATATAGGTGCGAGTGCTCGCCAACTGGTTGCACATTTGGCTTGCATCATAAGGGCGTTGGTGCGCACATCGCCCTTCCTCAGTTCCTTTGGTGTTATTGTCGGCACATCATAGGGCAAAAGCCGATTAAGTTCGGAAAGTTATTCACTACGGTGAGATAGCTTAGAGGGAGCGGTCTTTTTTCCGAGATTGCTCCCTTTTTTCTTTCTGTTTACTCAGTACTTCGTTTTTTCTTGCTTCTTCGTCTGAAAAGTCGTACCTTTGCACTCGGACAAAAAACCTTGTGTGGTTTTGTGCGTGGGCGGTCGTGTTATTGCTAGCACGGATAATGGCGAATAATAGTACCCATAAAACGCCCTCGCTTTAAGATTCTCCGATTCCGTAACTTTACTATATAATAATTATTAGGAAATAAGACTTGATTTATAACTCTATTCGTTTTAAATTATTAGCTTTAAAAAGTCAAGAAAGATAGGTATTAAGTTCTCAAGGTAATAAAGATTGTGTTCAAGGATAACATTTAAAAAGCGTTCTAAGCAAGCAAAACAAAGATATATAATGAGTTCCAACTCCATACGGATACAAGGTGTTTCTTTCATAAGCGGTGAAGAAATGAGGGAGCGGTTGCCAAACTTTTAAGGGTGTGTTTTGTGTTCTGAAATATTCTCTTTTCATTCTGTGTGTGCGTAATAACACTACAAAATATTTATCTCAGCCATTTAGGCAGCTCGCTCCCTCTAGTTCTTCATTGTTTCACTTCATTCTCTCTTTCTGCGAGTTACTTCTTTCTATTAAGAAAGATTTCATCCTGCTTCAACGTTGCCACCGCTATTGAGCGGTTGAGTATCTTTGCATATATTTCGGTCGTTGTCAGTCTTGCGTGTCCTAACATCTTTGCAACCATTTCCAAAGGTACTTCTGAGTTAAGCATCATCGTGGCAAACGTGTGCCTTGCTACGTGGAAGCATATCCACTTATCAGTTATGCCAGCATCCTTCGCCCAACTTCTCAAATGCTTGTTTGTGTTCGTATTGTTCGGCATTCCGTCAAATACGAGTGCATCGGCTTCGCCCTTGCGCTCTGGTAAGAAAGAAGCCCCGACCTCAGAAAGGTATGCCCTTATCTGTTGTTTCGTCTTCTTCATTGTTATGGCGAAATACTTGCCGTTGTCATCCTCTCGCATTTCGTTCCATCTAAGGCTTGTAATATCGCTCCATCGCAAGCCCGTGAAGACTGAAAACAAAAACGCTCTTTTCACATTCTCGTTTGTGCATCGTGTATTTATCAACGCTTCCACCTCTTCGATTGAAAGATACTCCCTAGCTTCTTTGTTGTACTTCGGCTTTTCTGTTCCCTTTAACTCGCCTACGGGTGATTTCTCGATTATTCCATCTGTCACCGCTCTAGCCAAAACTATATCAAGCATTTCAAAAAGTCGTGCCTGCGTGTTCTGTGTTATCTGCTTGTGCTTCTTCGTTGTTACTCTTGAAATTGCATCGTGTCGCAAATACGAGATAAAGCCATCAAGCCAAGACTTGTCAATAACGGCAATTTTAATCTGTGCCGTGCGGTATTCGCCTACGTGGTAAGCTAGCATTTCAAGGGAGACGTTTGTCTGCTTTGAAAAAGTCTTTGCTTTGATTAAGTGCTCGATATAATCAGAAAGAAGGACGTTTCTCTTCTTCTTCGGCTCTAAGCCGTGCCCTTGTCTGATTGCATCGGCATTTCTGATTCCTGCCTCTGCTTCTGCCGTGCGCACGATTTCGGTATTACGCATCTTTGCGGCTTCGTCTTCTTCGGGATTCAATACACCTACTGAAAAACGTGTAGCCTTGCCCTTATAACTTGAATAAAGATATAATTGCACGTTACCACTCGGTAACTCTCTCGCTCTGAGTGTTACCTTTCTGTTATCACTTGCGCCAGCCTTGCGCCCTCTTTTCTGTGAAGGTTCGGGCAGTCCATAACCTTTGATAAGGTCTTTCGCCGTCTTGAATAACTTCTTTTTTGCCATAACTTCTATTTTATATGTTCTGTTTCGTGTGCAAAGATACAACTTATTTTTGAAACGTGTGCAATTTATGAGCAATAAAAGGTTATATTTTAGTTATATTAAATGATATTGTGCCGTTCTCGTATCTGTCAGTAAACTAGCCTAAAATCCTAATAATTATCCTTTTATATAATATACTATAATATTTCAAGGTTAGGGAATTATTTTGGCACGCCTAAATATTTATTTTTCCATATCTTCTTATATATCAGTTATTTATAGCACTCTACCGCTTTCCGTGTGCAAAAAACGTGAATAAAAGTAACCGAAAATAGTTATTTTTTGCGAATTTCACGCCTAACGGGTTATCCCTAGAAAACCTTATAACTTATCATCTGAAACGAGAAAACCGCTCCAGCAAAGGAAAAACCGCTCTAGCGTTCTTTGTCTGCTTCGTGCCGTGCTCTTATTCTGTTTACACTTTGTTTTTGTTTCTGTTTTCTGATTGAAAGAAAATGAGTACCTTTGCAAACGAAAAGAAGGGGCGTTGTTTCTCGCTTGCCATGAGGACGTGCGAATAATAGTACCACGTTTCAAGCCTCTTCTTTTTACGTAACTACGTAATTTTCAAGTATTTATTTGCAAAAGAAAAGCCACCTCGGATATTCATTATCCTTGGTGGCTCGTCTTCTTATATATCTGTATCTTCGTTTATGGCAGCAAACGGAAATACCACTCTATCATCTGTTTTTTATCTGATATTTACAGAAAGGCGCACATTATCGCCAATAATCTTTTGCAATCTTTCTAAGGTCTGCAATATCATCCTTGATGGCAAACAAATTCGCCGTGTTCTTGTTGATTGCTTCCAACTGCTCCAAACCACGATACTGAACATCTAGCATTTCAGAGATAGTGTTATTTGTCTGTTCGGCATAAGCTCGCAAGAAAGAAACATCAACGGAAATAGCTTTACGAATTTCATTACCTTGCTCTTGGGCAATTTGCATAGCATAGGAAATACCGATAAGGCTGCTTGCTTGGTCTGCGGTGATTGCTTCGATTGCCTTACCTGTTGCCGTCTGCTGAGATTGCGAGGTGTCGCCCATGTAGCCCGTAATCTGTGCCCAATGATTTCGTTCCTCAATACCTTGCTCAACTATCTTATCATATTCCTCCTTCAACTTGTCAATATCGTCCTTTGTGAGCGTTCCATCTTGCATCTTCGCTCCCCATTTCTCATATAACTTTTTCAAGTCGGTATTAATCAACTTTTCCAAGCCATATCTAATAACCGATTTTTGCATCATTTCGGCAAAGTTGTTAGAAAAGTCCTTTGCCGTACTTTGCATATCCATAAGTTTTGAAACAAAATCGTCCCTCATTGAGGAGAAGGAGATTTGTGTCAAGCTCTCGTTTATCTGCTGAGTGAGTTCATCCAACTTGTCGGCTTGGTCGATATAATCATCCAACTTGTCGGCAACTGAATTACCATAACCGCCCTTGCCCGTGTCTTTGATACGTTCCCAAATATCAACCGCACCGCCTCGGAGTTTCTTCATCTCCTCGGGTGTCAAGTTCCAAAGATTGCCGCTAAAATTATCTTTGCCAGTAATCTTCTTTATGCGGCTTATCTCATCATCTGAGAAACCATTCCAATAATAGTTCCAGGAGTGGTGAGAACCGTGGTAGCCAGCCTGTTCTTGTGCTATCTTTTTATAATTCTCGTTTTGCTCTTCTTGCAATTTGTACGCCTCTTTGTACGCTTCAACGGACTTCGCTCCACTTGAGTTCTTCATCGTGTCGTTTAAGTCTTCGATTGATTGTTGCAAACTCTTGTTTCTGTCTGAAAGGTTATTGATTGCTTCCTCTACCTTCTCGGCATTTGAGTTCATAAACCATTGGCTCATACCCTTTGAAGAAAGCGCACCAAGAGAAAGGACGCTTCCAAGTTTGCCCGTGATATTATCAAGAATACCACCGATTCCGTTTATAAGTGAGCCTCCAATCTGTTCAATAAACTTGCCGCTGAAAATGTTATCTATCAGTCCGTTTATTGCACTTAATACGGTATCAATTAAGCCTCCAACGATTCCACCGATTCCTTGCTCTGCGATTGTATCAAGCAAAGTAAGAACTGCTCCAATAATCTGTGAAATCAAATCCGATTTACTTGCAAACGCTTTGCCAAGTACCTTTCCTATCGTGTCTGTAACTGCTTGCGTTGCCTTACCGCCATTAACCTTCTGGTCAAAGTTTACAAATGAGTTCCAAACACTCGAAATTGAGCCACTTTTCATATTGTTCAAAAGCGTATCAAGCGAGGTCAAAGTACCGCTAAGTTTCTGCGCTGAGTCGGTAACGTTGCTTTGTGCGCCTACGAGGTTGGCATCAGCATCTGCCAAGGCTTTTCTGTTGTTGTCGTTCTCTATCTGCGCATTTCCGAGTTTTCCCTTTGCATCAAGTTTTTGCATATCGTTTCCGCTCTTCATAGCCTTTTCATAGGCTTCCTGTGCTTCTGCCAAATTCTTACTTGATACATTAAGTTTTTCCTCTGCCTCGTTTCTCTTCTCTAGCTTCTGATTGTAGTCATTAATCAGTTTGCCAAGTTGTGAGAAATTAATATCTTTCCACTTGCTTGTGCCGTACTGATTGGATAACTCATTCATACGGGAAAGAAAGTCCTTTTGCTCTGTGAGTGGCTTTGCTTTGAAGGTATCAGTTTTTGAAAAGTCTTTCATTGTCTTCAAAATTTCGGTCATTTGGTCTTTGAGTATTACACCAAATTCGCCAAATACCTTTGCATAGTCAATTTTACTTTCTATCTCGTTGGCTCTAACATTTCCAATTTGCTTCGCCTTCTCAGCTTGCAAAGTCTTCACCTTGTAGGCGTCGCCCTGTGATTCTGCCTCCTTTATCTTCGCATCGTATTCCCTAGCGATTGCAAGTTGTTGCTCTTTGAAAGTTCCGTATTCCTTCAGATAGTCATAAAGACTTTGTGTCTTCTGCTTCAACTGCGCCAAGTCGTAAGCGTTCTCCTTTGCTTCCAAGGCTTCATATTTTGCGTTTATGAGTGCCTTTTGGTCGCTTGTGAGTGTTACTTTCTTATCCAAGCCGCTTGCATAGAAACCCTCCTTTTTCTTGTTGTCGGGGTTCTTGTCGTATGCTTGTTTGGCTGCTGCGATATTCGTTTGAAGCAAACTCTTTTGCTCTTCCTCGATTGCGTGTTTCTGTTTCTCGTAATCTAGTTTATGCTGAGCCGCTTCCTTCTCGCTTGCGCTTTCTAGTCGTGAAATGCCAGCCTCTTTTTCCGCTATATACAAATCCCACTTTACCTTTTCGGCAGCTGCCAATTTCTTTGCCTCTTGCTCGGCTTCTGTTTCACGGAAATTTCTCTGTTGCTCCTGTAACTGCTTTAACTTGTTTTTGCCGCTGCCATCATCTATAGAGTTAAGATTTCCGATTGCAAGTGCTTCGCCCGTTGTCTTCGCCTTGTTAAGTGCTCTTGTCATGTTCATCATCTTTGCAACCATCAAACGAACCTCTTTACCCGTATATAAGCCACGGTTTCCGTCAAACTCGGAGTTATGATTGTAAGCCTTCAAGGTTGCCATCATAGCCTTGCCCGCTGAGTTTGAGCCGTATTTCTTCAAGCTCTCTTTATAGATAGCTTGCAAGCGGTCTTGTATATTCTTTCTTCTTTTGTCATTGTAATCCTTTACAGAAATACCCATTCCGTTAAAGTGATTATCCCACCAAGAATTTTCGTTCAAGCCGTTCATAACGTTGTTAAGGTTCAACGTCTTTCCACCGCCCTTTTGGTATTGTGGTAATAATGCGCTTCCCTTTTTGTCTGTTACGCCAAACAATTTGTATATGGTTGCATTCTTGATAGCATTATCTACACGATTTATCCATTGAAGGACTGATTTAAGCGAGTTCTTTATAATTGTGCTAAAATTGCCGATACCCTTAATTGCACCACTACAACTTTCTAGGAAATTCGCATAGGCTGGGGTAAGGTTCACGTTCACCTCGTGCGCTAGTGCTCGCTTTGCATTCGCAAGGCGTTTTTCCTGATTCTCCAACTTACTTTCTGCGCTTGCAAGCGTTTTCGCTGCGCTCGCTTCATCATCCAAACCGCCTTGCATCTGCTTTATATCAGCCGCACCTTGCACGAATACCTTTGCAAGGGATGCCTGTCTTTTACCAAGGAGACTTGTAAGGAGTGCATTCATTTCGTGAGATTTCGCCAAGTTTTGCAGTGCTTTTGTCGCACCCACTACGCTCGGGTTGTACTCGTTCTTTGATTGTGCGGAAAGTCGGGTCATCATCATAACGTATGCGCTTGCCGCCTCGCTTGCGCTGCCAAACGTGCTTGTGCCATAGCTTGTGGCGGCTGCGAGTTCTTTAAAAGAAACGCCAGCGTTTTGTGCTCTGTTAGCCGACTGTGCCAAGGCTTGCGCCATTTCGTCATACGTTGTCGTGCTCTTCTTTGTAGCATTAATAATAATCGTGCTATTTTCTTTCGCTTGGAGTGCCGTCTGGTGGTATGCTCCTGCAATTTTCAACTGATAACCTGCCGCCTCGTCTGAGGTCTTTCCAAGTACCGTTGCAAAGTCGTTTGAAGACTTCGTAACATCTGCGATTGCATCAGAATTTCCACGCAAGCCTTCAAAGTACTTCACCCACTTTGTGCCAGCCTTCGCCATTTCTTCTGCTGAGTGGGTGCTATCATATTCAAGTGCAACAAATTGCGCTCTGAGTGATTCAAGCGTTTCAGCATCAACATAAGCCTTTAAACCCATCATGGATTCGGTTAACTGCTGATTAATCAGCGTAAGGTTTTTTAAGCCTGCTGCCACGGCGGTAATGCCTGCCATTGTCGCACCCTTTGGCGAGAAAACCAAGGAAAGAAGGTTCTCGGGATTCAAGCCCTTTGAAGCAAAGGATTTCAACTTGTCAAAGATACCCTTAATTTTACTTGAAGACTTCTCTGCCTCTTTTCCAACTTCTTTCGTGGCTTTTGCAGTCTCCTTGGCTTTCTTCGTCACGTCTTCATAAGACGTACCCATACCTTTAAGTTTCTCCTTGCCATTGAGAATTTCCTTTGTTATCTCTTCCTGCTGCTGCTTATTCTTCTTTGCTTCATCAGAATTTTTGCCGTACACTTCGGTTATATTCTGATATTCGCCTTTCAGGATTTTCAACTGGTCGATATTCTCCTTTATAACGTTGGCAATATCTTCCTTTGTCATTCCTGCCCACATATCGGAAGTTTCATTCTTTACATCGGCTGCGGTCAGCTTCATCTTTGCCAGTTCTGCCTCTGCCTCATAAATCTTCTGTCTAGCCTCGCCCGTCTGTTTGTTCCACTCTAAAAGAGTTTCAAAAGGAAACTTCTGCTCCTTTATATCTGTGCCAAGTCCCCAAAAATCCGGACGTTGCTCTGAAAGTTTCTCGTATTCAGATTTCAAGCGTTTTATCTCCTCGGTCTTTGCCTTGATTGCATCGGCTTCCTTGTCTGTCTGCTCCTTCTCCTGTTGCTGCGTCTGCGAGGTTGCTTGTGCCTGTTGTTGCTTCGTCTGGTTTAGTTTCTCGTATGCGCTATTTAATGAGGTCAAACTCTCTTGTATTGCTCTGATTTGCGCATCTGTGTCCTTAACTTGTCCTCCAAGGTTATTGTAAGCAGAAAAATACGTGTGAGCTTTCGCATCTGCTGCGGCTTTTGTTGCATCATCTGCACCAATACCTTCATTAAATGCGTCTTGGTATCTTTCGTATGCTCGTTGTTGCTTCTCATATAGCTCAATACGTTCTTGGCTGAGTTGGTTCAAATACTTTTCTGCTGCCTCTTTTGTGCGCAAATACTCATCCTCAGAAACCTTTCCCTCTTGCAAGCGTTCTGTAACTCGCTTTATGGCTTCTGCCTCGGCATCTGAGTTTGAAACACGTTGCTTGCTAGCTTCTGCGGCTTGTTGTACTGCTGCGGTATTCTCTTGCACTTTTTGTGTCTCCTCGCCTATCTTCGTGGCGTTCTCTCCGTGTGCTGCTGATTCTGTGCCTATCGCTGCGGCTGCGGCTGCGTGTGCTCCAGCATTAACGCCCGTGGCTACGTTTGAAATGCTTCTGCCAGCGTTTGAAAGGTCAAAAATCGAATTAAGTGCCGAAACCATCTGCTGAGTTTCGGAGAAGGTGGATTGCAAATTGTCATAAGTGCTAGTTAAGCGTCCGAGCATTTTCTCGTGCCCCTCTAACGTCTTGTTTAAGTCGTTCCACTCAGCCGTGCCCGTCTGAATTTTTGAAATGCGAGATTTCAAGCCTTCGATTGAAGACATCGTTTTGGTTATCTCTTCATTTACTTGCTTTATAGCTTGTGGAGTGCTCTCCATTTGCTTCTGATAGGTAGCCATTGCGTCAGCTATCACCTTAATCGCCTTTTGCGTTTTCTCGCTATTCAAGTTTGTGCTTGTTGTGATTTCGTTCCACGCACCATTTAACTTGTTTTGCAAGTTTGTTGTATCAACACCTAGCTTGTCAAGTCGTTTTGTCAGCGTATCAAATGTTTGCAACATATCGTCTGCGTCAAAATGCGCTGATATACCCAAAATATCATCTGCCATAATATCAAAGTTTAAGTTATATATTTTGTTATCCTGTAATACATAATAAGAAGACGAAAACGTTAAAACGCTTGCACCTTTCTTCGAGGTTACAATTTCGCCATATTTACTTCTTATTCAAATTATTTATTTTCTCAAAAGTTTCATCGTCCAAAAACGTATTACTTTTTGGCTGCTTATAGTCCAAAGAACACAAACAACCCATACCGCTTCCTAGTGAAGTACCGTCCTCCATATAATAAGTTTTATCTGCTTCGTTACCAAAACAGATATTGCCAAAATATATGATTTCGTTGTCATAGTCTATATGCCATTCACAATTATCTGAAATAGCATTAGCTATTAAACCAAGTGCGGAGCGAAAATCATTGTTACTAAATGAAATTTTTACCGATTTATCGGAAACTCCCAAAAAGATAACATTCCAACCACATTCTTCCACTTTCATATTATCATTGAGAAATGTTTTTATAACGTTTGATATATCAACAAACGTACCTAAATAAGGAAATGTGAATTTCTTTACCTTTTCACCCTTTGAGTTTCTTCCAAATATAAAAAACGGTAGTCTTGATAACAACATTTCTGGGTGCTGAAATTCGGGAGTATATTTCCAAGACATTTCGTCCACCTGCGTTGGCTCATACGCATCCATAAGATAAAACTTTCTTGTTACCTCTCTTACCTTATCTATTTTATATGTAAAAACTATAAATGAGCCAACGGGCAAAATAATCTTCTCGGCAAGACTGAAAGATAAACTTATAAAATTACTCTTCATAAGCTCTCTTGTCCATATTGCATCCTTCGTAACTGAAGGCGTTAAAATCGGATTGCCGTTTACGTCAAAAATTGTAATATTTGCCATATCTAACTTATTTTAAAATATTTTTTATTGTTACACTTCGCTTCTTTGTAATAGCTGTCTGATAACTTCGTTTTTGTCGTTACCATCTAGTTCAACGCTCGTATCAATTTGATTTCCTTCTCGCCAAACGTTTCTAGGGTCACCCCCTACGATTGCCCTTGCAAGCTGTTCAACGTTTTCATAACCAAATGCAGTTGCATCTTCTTGCGTCAGTATTGCGTCTTTTTCTACGTTTGTTTCTTTCATATCTGAGAATAAAGAAAACCCATAGAAACCATTCACCCAACTGAAAATAACCTTTTTAATCATACGTGCGTCCCTTTCTCTAGCTTTGAAACCGAAACGCTTGTTATCTTCTGTGTCGATTCATCGAAACACGCCCACAAAGTGTCGCCCTCTTTGTAGTCGATTTCGGTATCTTTAAGCATTGTTTTAATGAGCTCTTCCTTTGAAGGGAAACCCATCAAACGGGCAAAGTTATCGTCCACTTGGATTTCTTCTTTGCCATCTTCGAACCATCTTCTGAAAATGATTTCAGTACCTTTGTACTTCATCTTTAACACAATAAATCCCTGTACCATATTGATTCTATTTATTTAATAATTTAGCACGAATATACTTCGTACCGTTCTTTGTTGTCGTATTTATCACCTTCAAACGTGTGTTTCTGTGTAATAGATATTCCTTTTCTGCGCTATGTACGTTCTTTTTGTTAAGTACTGATTTAAAAGCATTGTTTACGTTTATCATCTTTGCGCCCTTCGGTACATCTATCTGGAACACTGCCGCTTTGTATGATTCACTAACATTCTGTTCGGCACTCTCTTTAGAGATTGAAGTGGAAAGATAGCCTTTATCTGAAAGAATATCTCCGCTTTTTGCATTTAGCATGGCTTTTCCCCAGTCCTCATCCTCATCTATATCAACACCACGAAAAACCGTCATAGCCTTGTTTGTTGCTTTCATCAAGCTATCCAAGTTCTTTATATCGTCTGTTGTTTCGCCGTTGCGTGCAAAATAGTTAGCGTTACCTTTTTCAACGTAATTTTGTAACGCTATCTTTTGCCCTTCTGAAAATACCTCTCCATCTTTGTGTGGGAGCGTTTTTTTTCTTGTCGTTCCGCTTGCTTTTGCCATAATCTGCGTTTTTTAGAATTTACTTAATAACTCATTTTTCTTTGTTCTAAGGGGCGCAAATACTTTGCGAGTGCATTTCCTTGCGCCCTCTGATTAATCAAGACTACTGAATACGGAAACGTGCGTATCCATATTTGTTGATAGCTGCCTTTATCTCTTCATTGATGAAATAAGGCAAAGTCTCCTCATAGACTTCTTCCACGCTCAAAGTCGGTGATACACTCTGGTAGCTTTCACGGTCAAGCAAGTCCAAAGTTTCGTAACCGAAACCCAATACCACGTCCGTTTCTTTAAGGTCTGAAATTACGGTGTTCGCCTTGATTGCTTCGGGAAGACTTGAAACGGTCAAGGTGTCTTTGTCTGAGCCATACGAAATACTCGTAATTGTAAATCCTGCCAAACTATCACCCACTTTAAGCAAGTGCTTTGGAGATACCTCCAAACTTGTTGCTCCACTCTCCGCCTCAGTCAAAACCTTGCAAGACTTCAATACCGTTGCCTTGCCATTTGTTTTGTTAAGTTTATAAACCACACCCTTTGGAAGGAAGCGCAAACTAACTGGGATATTACCCATCTCCAAGTCATAGCCGCCCTGTCTGCGGACGCATCTTTCCTCCCACCAAAGTGCCTCTTGTATGTGCTCGGGTTTGGTTCTTCTCATAAACATTCCTACATTAACCATAATCGTTCAATTTTTAAAAAGTTGTGTTATTAATTCTTTGCGTTTCGCTCGGAAAATCCTTGCATCTTTGCGATAAAGTCGGCTTGCTCCTGCTGCTGCTTCGCCTTCTCGGGATTAGCTATCATATCAAGCAATTCCTTTACTCTTGGATAGTTCGTTCCATAGTCGGCTTCTGTTGCCGTCACCGTAATCAAAGAAGGGTTAAGTATCTTCTCCTGTACCTCTGCCTTCTGCTCTTCATCGAGTGAGCCGCTATTCAACTGGTTTCTGAGGTTTCCAAGCTCTCTTGTCTTGGCGGTCTCCAGTGCCTTTGTCTGATAGCCTTCAAGTTCTGAGCGCAAGCCGTTCAAAAACTCGTTTCTCTGTTGCTCTCGCTCCTGTGCTCTCTTCGCCTGTTCTGCTGCCATCTGTTCGTGCATCATTTCGCTAAAAGTCTTATCTGCCATAAATAAATTCTCCTATAATTAAGTTATTTAATATAATATGAATAATCAATAAATACAGGCGCAAAACCGCCATTTTCACTAGCCTTGAAAAGGCTTCCAATCTCTGCCATAGTGCTTGGCCATACGCTCTGTGGAAAGTGGTTCATAAACTCTGTGAGTGCTTGCGCTGCGTTCTTGTGCGCCTCGTATGCCTCGTTTTGTGCTTCTGTCTTAATCCAAAAGCCGCTCTCCTTGGCTGCTTTCTCTTCCAAGTCTTCGGGTAGTGAGATTTCGCCATCCTCTGAGATAATAAGCCACTCTTTGCTCTTTTGCAAATTGAAGCGCATTTCATCAAACCCTGCTCTCAACTTCAAGACATCATCCTTAAAGGCGATTGCAGCGAGTTTGAAATGTTCTTTGAGGTTGTCACGAATTAACTTTGCTTGCACCCCGTTTGTTTCTTCTGCGAGTTGTCTTGCAAAGGCTTCGTCCAAGTGCTCTGTATTGCGGTAAACGGTCTTGAACTCCATAGATTCATTGCTGATTGCAACCTCTTCCTTTACCATTGAAAGGCAGTCGGAAATAATATCCTTTGTTACCTCAATTCCCTTCTCATCAAGTTTTTTCTTGATAGCCACGACCTCTTTATAAGTGCTTTCTATCTCATAAAGGAGTTCCGTCTTTGCGCTTTCATTATAACCCATAAAAATAGGTTCAAAGATACGCTTTTCTGTTTCTTCATTCTGTTCTGCTGCCATAATATTTCAGATTATAATTTCATACTCTAAGTTCTTTGTAAATCTCAGATAATACTTTGCTTTGTCTGCCAACTTCAAACGTGAAAAACCCGTTTTCATCTATTGGCGCAAACTGCTCCGCCTCTGTCTTTATAACTGCTTTTGCCATTTCATTTTTGCACCAAATATAATGAGCCATCATCGCACGCAAAGAAATATATCCCTCTGCTAGTGCAAAGTTATCATCAAGCAAAATCCAAACTTGCTTTTTATCGTCTGAAACCTTGAAAGAAACGTCCACGCCATTTATATTCTTTGTTACTATCTGCGACATCTTACTAAAACTTTTTGGTTGCCGAGTGCTCGGCTCTGTCTCCTACTCTTTTCAAAGAAGAAGCCGCCGAGCCTCAGCATTAAATACTTATTACGTCTATTAATTTATTACTATCTATCGGACTGCCATCTGGTGGCGGTCTTGCTAGTTTGTGCGGCTCTAGCCGCTTGTTTCTTGATTCTATCTTTTCGCCCATAACACTAATTTTTGTTTAATGCTTCGTTTATTGTTTCCCTATCGAGATTTGGAAGCTCTGTGAAGCCATCGAAACTTCTTCTTTCAAAGTCTTCTCCTATCTCTTTAAAGATTTCTTGCATCTCCTTCAAGCCATCGGTATTTGAAACATAACCTATATAAGTGGTTTTAACCTCTAGCAAAGAAGAAAACGCCTGTTTCTGTTCTGCGGTAATGTACCCTTGCTTTAAGATAGTAAGAAGCAATATTTTACTTTCCCTATCTAGCTTTGTTACCTCTATTCTCTTACTCGCCATCGTCATCGCCTCCCGTATCTACATTACCCGTAATCTCGGTAATAATATCGTCTATTTGCTCATCCGATAAGTTGTGTAAATCCACGTTTGCTTTGATTTTGCTTTCTGTCTGCTTAGGCAACACATACGGCATAAGTTGGGAAACAACTTTCCATCTTTCTTTGAGTGGAAGCAATTTAAACTCATCAGACAACTTTTTGGCATTTGAACCGATAAGAGAAATTGCCCATTCCTTGATATATTTTGTTTTGTCGTTTGTGCTTCCCTTCGGTCTTCCCTTCGGGTTGCCTGATTGTCCTTTCTGAAACTTTGCCATATCTTTTTACTCCTTTCTGTCTTACTCTGTGTTACTCTTACTCTTTTTGTATTTTTCGGGGTGGCTCTCTTTGTACGTAACTTTGTCGGGATTCTTTGGATAAGGCTTTGCAAGCTGTTGTAATTGCTTTCTCAGTCGTTTATCCATTGGCATTAAATACTTGCGTTTTCCTGTTGTTACGTATTCGGTGGCGTTCTTGTCATAATACTTGCGCACAAATTCAAGTCTTGAAAGTCCGTGAAGTCCCCCCGCTTTCTTTACATAGTTTGAAATTCTTCGTCCGTGTATTCTTTGCCCATTTATGATATATGAGCCGTCTTTCACGTTTTGAAGGTTCGTGCCTACGTATATCCAGTTTGTGGCTTGATAAATAGTGCCAAAATGCTTTTGGTCGGCATCCGCATAACTAACTACCAAACGTATTAATGGCGCATCTTTCTTCAAGTGTTTTAAGCACATTGCCACCACTTGTGAGGTAGTCGTTTGTTTTCCATTCAGTGCCACCCTCGTAAGTTCGCAAACTTCGCCCTGTTTAAGTCCGTATGCAGTGCCAATATTGTTATTTGCACCACTGCCAAAAGTTACGACACCGCAAAACTCGCCATCATTAAAAACACTATATCCAAGCACGTTACCTGCTGGCGAGTGTCCTGCGTAATGGAAAAATTTGCAAGCGTATGCGATTGCCTTGTTACTCGCTTTGCTGATTGTTATCATAGCTCGCCTCCTGATACGCTAAAATTCGCACCTTCAAAACGTTCATCTATTAGCTTTTGTATTTCTTGCGAAAATTCTTCTAATTGTGCTTTGTCGGTGCAAACTATCTTAATACTTAAAGGCTTGTTTTTCTCTTCTGCCGTGAGTTCATCGGGCAAAGGTTCTTCATCTTCAAGCGGTGGTAAATCGTCTTTAAAGTCCTCGGGCATATCAAAAGCCCATTCGTCCAACTCTTCTTCGTCCCACTCGTTTGCGATTGCTTCCCAGTCGATTTGTCCGTAAGCCATGTTATCCTTTATGGCATATTCTCTCAACTTCTTCAACGTTGTGGACTGAGGAAAGACGTAACACGGCACTTCCTTCATCTGTAATTCACGGCAAGCCCTAAGTCGCATATTACCGCCAATTACTATATAGTTTTTGTTTTTGAGTTGGTACACCTTCAAGGTGTTGGCTCTCAGAAATTCGGGTGATTCCCTTATACTCTGTTTCAAGTCCTCAAACTTTTCATCTTTGATAAAACGAGGATTTTTCGGTACGCCTTGTAACTGTCCGTCATTGAGTTCTAGCGCATCGAGTTTAATTGTCATATATGATTCTTTATTTGCTCTCATATCTTCGTTGTTTTTATTTCTGTATCAAAGAATATTCTGCTATCCTTTTGTTGTTTCTTGTTACCATTTCGGTATGTATGTTATAGCCTCTTTCTCTCAGATTGAAAATGATTGAAGAAAGGCGCAAACTGCCGCACATCTTAAAAGCTGATAAAGCCGTTACCTTGTCGCCGTCTTGCAAGCGTTCAAGAATTATCTTTGTTTGAGTTTCTTTTTCCATTGTCTTGCATCAGTGTTTGAGTTATTTTTTGTGGAAACCCTCTCCAAGCGGTTCTCCATTGTCGGTTGTGTAATTTATCATCCGGCATCGGGAAAACCGCTTGGAGCGCAAATTTCAGCGTTTAGCCGCTTATTTGCTTGTTTCTGTTGTCTCTTCGTCTTGTGGCTGCGTTGGCTTTGAGCGGCTAATATAGGTAATTTCCTGTCCGTCCTCTGCCTCGCATTCTTGCGCCAATTGCAAAGTTTCATCTAACTTTGCGCCAAACATCGTGCAAAGTAATGTTTGCACTTGTGCGAGTTTCACGCAAACACTTTGCATCTCGCTCGGGGCGTTGTCAAATGCTGCTAATCTGTCAGCATTCTTTTTGAGTTCATTTGCGAGTGCCAAGACTTTGCGAATATCTTTACACTCTTCTGAGTTCATTGCGTTCTTAATCTTCATTTTCTTCTTTCTGTTTTAATTGTGTTACTACTTGCTTGTTATTTGCTTGCACGCATTTTAGAAAGGTTCGGGAGCGTATTTCTTCATCACCTCGCTTGCGTGCTCTCTTGATACGATTCCAAACGAAACCAAACCACCTTGGAGAAGGTTATCGCCTCGCTTTGCGGCTGTAATGAGATAAGCCTCAAGTGCTTCGATACCCACCAACTTCTTTTCTCCCTTCTTCTGCTGAGGCTCTTCCTGCTTCGGCTTGTTGCTTTCTTGCACCACCGCCTTGTGTTTGAGATATAAAGGAAATTGCTTCGAGTAATCGGAAATATCTTCGTTGCTCGTAAACTTATCCTTGTAGGTATCTCTGTAGGCATCACAATACAAAATAAGGTCGTACATTGTGCATTGTGTGCCGTGCTTTGCAATAAATCTATCTACGGCAGCATAAAACAACACATCATTGAAAGTTCCCTTTGCTCCTCCCATCTGAAAGAGTGCCGAAAAGTTCATGCTTACGATTGTACGGCAAAGTCCTACCTGTTGATACACTTCGTCCACTTGCGATAAAGTGATACATGGTGTATTGCAAAGTAGGTGCTCCCTCATTGTCGCATCGTGCCACTTACTAATCGTGAAATTAGCCATCAGTGCTTCGGCATTCGGATACCACTCCAAGAAGGCTTTTGCATTCTCTTCTTGCTTTGCTGAGTATTGGGAGCGTTTAATAATCGCTCCCATCTGGTTGCATCGGGCGGATTTCGCTAAATAGTTTTGCGACTGCTTGCGCATTCCGCTCAATATTGATTTGCTGTTGAGTTCTTCTGTCTTGTTTCCCGTTGTTACTTCCATAATTGCTTGCGTTTTGATTGTCAATACTTGGTGTTTCATATTCATCCTCCCAGCGTTCTCCGTTTAAATACGTGGAAGGCATCAATACTTTAACATTCACTTCGTGCTTTTTTCTGTATTCTATAAAAGCGGCATATCTCTTTGCACCTTCAAAAGCAAGTTTTCTCTTTTCGTTTGTCATTTTCTTCCATTTTTCTTCCGCTCTCTTTTTGTCTGTATGGTTAGGAAAAATAGAATAAAATTCCGCAAAAGGAAACTCTTCCATCTGTTCTGCGTCAAAAAATTCTGCCTCATTTTTAGGTGATTTGGGCGGCGCATCCGATTGTTTATAATCCGCTTGTGCCTGTCGTTCCTTCTCCCATTTCGTCTTGCCACCCTTAGAACCCGCTTTTCTTCTGTTATCACTTGTTTCTTTTTGCTTCTCGGCTTCTTTTTGCACATCGTCTTTTATTGTATCAAAAACTACTTTTACCACTTCGTTTTCTATATCAACCTGCTCAAAGTCCAAGACTTTCAAAACGGTATCTAAAAATATTGCCGTCTTGCTTGAACTATCAAGTCCAATTGCAATTTTTATCCACTCGGTTTCTACACGTTTTTTTCTCATTGTTTCACCTCGCTTTCTTTTCTCTGTTTCTCTTCCTCTTCCAAACATTGATTATGAAAAGAGATAACGTGCATAACTACTAGGATAACCTCTATATCCATATCCTTAGGAATTGGCTTTCCTTTAGATAGCTGATAAAGGCAATAACACACCTTACTTGGCTGCCCATCTTTCATTACTCGAAAAAAGTCTGGCAAGTCATCTGGTATGTAAATCGAGTTACATGGTTTTAACTTTATCATACGCAAACGTTTTATATGGTTTCACCTATACAATCTATAATATATCTTCCACGTTGCAAACCTCTTCGTGAGATTTCATTCAATATTACAGAAACCATTGGATTTACTTTATCCTCAGGCTCTACGTAAATATCGTTTAATCCGCAAGTATTAAGACGCATAAAAACTTCCTTTATTTGCTCGCCTGTCAGTTGTGCGAGTATTGAAACCATACCTTCATCAATACATAAATAAAGGTCTTGTGGATTAATATGTACGGTATGCTTCATTTCCATCTCATCAATATAAGGACACGAAACGTTACGCATAGGGTCATTTTCCTTGTGTGGCGTTGGCATCAACTTTGAAAACTCTTCTTTGCTCATTCTGTAATCTCCTTTTTTACGTTAAACAAAAATTATCTACTTGTGCGAATTACTGAAGGCTTCGCACCTCTGCCTTGCTCTGTTCTTCTGCGAGTGTAGGAACACGTACCGCAAACACAAATTCTTTCAGTTCGTCACGATTGAAATACGTGCGTCCTGTTTTTGATTTGTAGTAAGGTATCACCTTTCTACACATCGCATTTCTTAAACTTTGCTCCTTCCAGCCAAGAAACTCGGCGGCTTCGTGTAAAGTTAGTGCTTCTTTTACCATTCTTGTTATACTTTTTAATAATTAATTAATAACTTTTCGGGTGCAAATATACGGCGAATTATTAAAATCACCAAGAAAATTAATAGATATTATTAGTTCATTAATAATTTTTAATATTTAAGCTATTATTCTGCTAATAACTCTATTAATTTCTATTACCTTCGTTTCTTCGTGTGCATCTAGTTATTTCCCTAGGATTTCACGCCTAAGGGGTTTTCTTTGCTCGGACTATAAACTACAAGCCAAACAGAAAATAACCCGTTGGAAGCGAGGAAACGGGGTTTCCGCAAATTGTGGGTATCTAGTGGCGCACCATTCAAAGAAGCATCTCCGAAAAGATTCTGTTTTCTAGCAAATGCTATGATTTTCTAGCAAATGCTATGATTTTCTAGCAAATGC
>ERZ1023679.44-NODE-44-length-20302-cov-12.040895_pt1 | contig 20302 bp, 9 predicted proteins | sample MGYA00380344_ERZ1023679 | MGnify/ENA primary metagenome ERZ1023679 (study PRJEB33179, sample SAMN07448986) | human gut metagenome | biome: Human-gut; feature: Human associated habitat; material: Faeces | host: Homo sapiens | place: India: Bhopal | collected...
AGGAACTTGAAGCACGCATCTTTTCATACGGAAATCAGGTAGAAGTACTCAAACCTGAGTGGTTGAGACGGCAAATTGCTGAAAAAATAGAGAATTTATTGAAAAAATATTCAATAGTGCAGAAAGACTGCAACATAGAATGATAATTTTGCAAAGACAATGATAAATGACGCAGACATAAGTGAGAACCAACTCCTCCACAGCTACGGAGAGAAGGTATGTATGAATCTTCTGAAAGATCATACCACCCAGCAGAATATCTACTGGGCTACGGATTCGTATGCTGACTACGGAGAGGATTTTACTTTCTTTGCACCTATCACGCTCGACAAGATCACATCCTATGCCTCAAAAGAAGGTAAGGTGATTACAAAGGAGCAATACAAAGAGTTGGTAAAAAAGAATCCTGAGGAGAAAGACAATTACCAGGAGATTATCCGACCACGTGCCGTAAAGTCGAAAGAAGAACAGACGCAGCGTGCAAAGGATAAGGCAGAGGTGTTTACTCCTGCATGGATCTGTAATGCACAGAACAATCTCATTGATGAAGAATGGTTCGGCAGAAAAGAGGGACTCTTCAATTCGACCGACCCTGAAAACCCTCAGAAGTGGATTAACAATGAGGAGAAAATTGAGTTTCCAGAAGGTAAGACCTGGAAAGACTATGTGGCTGATACCCGTCTGGAGATTACCTGTGGCGAAGCTCCATACCTCTGTAACAGATATGATGCCGTTACTGGTGAGTATAACGAGAATGTGAAATATCGCATAGGAATGCTCGACCGTAAACTCCGAATCGTTTCTGAGAATACGAAGGATTCCAAGGATTGGATTCTTTGGGCTAAGATTGCTCTCCGTGCAACATACGGTTTCGAATGGCAAGGCGATAACCTCCTACTTGCCAGAGAAGCTCTCTTCTTTACATTCGAAGAGCATTATATCGCTCAGTTTGGTGAAAAGAAGTTCAACCAGAACAAGATGCGCATGATGCCAGGTGCTGCTTACATCATCTCCTGGAATGTGTGGCAAATGGATGGATTGACATACGGATTTCCAGGGCATACGCCAAAGGAGTTGACTTCAGAAGAGAAAAAACGGATCATTCAAGACTTTGAAAAGAAAAAGTCTGATTTGGGAATATTCAGAACTCCAGAAGCCGAGAAAAAATTGGATGCTGAGAGAGATCGATTAATCCACAAAGAATATCCACCCTTTGAGCGGTTCTGCCATATCAAAGACTTCCTTAAAGGTATCAATCTCCAGAAGGCAACGCTGAGAAATACAGACTTTCACGACCAGTCGGCTATCAAACAGACCTTCGAGTCGTTAGTCAATTAGTAAAAAAGAATAATAATAAAATAACATCATTATGGCAACGTATTCAACCCTTGAAGAAATAAAGACCGGCATGCAGGATGACCTGTTTGCCGATGACCTTATCACTCTTCGATCTGAGCAAAGGGACGCAATCGATCAAGCGAAGGAGCGTTTCTGTAAAAGAAGTGGAAGACGAGGTGAATACCAGTATGAAGTTCTTCCAGAATATCGCCAGTTTCTCTGGAACGCTAAGATGCGTTTCGGCAAGACCATCTGTGCCATGCAGCTCATGCGAGAACTGGATGTAAAACGTACCCTTATCATCACCCACCGCCCTGTAGTAGGAGAAAGTTGGCTGAAAGCCTTCAAACAGGTTGTGGGCAGCAAAAGTTCTGAACCTAAAGTGAAAGGCAACAGCGATATTCATAAAACCTATGGCTTCGGTATGCGTTCGGACGATGAGAGTGAGACTGTAGGTAACTACTATGATTTAGAAAGTTTTGTCGAGACTCCAGGCAATCACTATGCCTTCTTTGTTTCGATGCAATATATTCGTCTCTCTGAACTTGTCAACAGCAAGACACAGGCAAAAAATGCCAGTAAGGAACTGGGCAATGGAAACTCCACATCCAAGGAGAACGAGATGCTGAAAGCAGACATTCTGAAAACCGACTGGGACTTGATCATTATTGACGAGGCTCACGAGGGAACTCTTACCTCATTGGGCAAAGGTGTCATCCAGGACTTCCTGAAGAAAGAGAAAACCAAGATGCTCTATCTCTCTGGAACTCCTTTCAATCTCTATGAGGATTTCAAAGAGGATGAAATCTACACCTGGGACTACATTGCCGAGCAAACTGCCAAGCATAACTGGAGCTTGGAACGTCCTAACGAAAAGAATCCATACGCCGAACTGCCGAAGATGAATATCTTCACCTACGACATTACCAAGAATATTGATAATATCCTGGATCAGACTGGTGTATTCTCGTTCCCAGAGTTCTTCCGTACATGGACAGGTAATCCTAAAGCCGATAAAGCATCTATGCCAGAGGGTGCTAAAGGCCGTTTTGTGCATGAGACGGAAGTATCAGAGTTTTTGGATTTACTCTGCAAAAAGGATGCTGAGAATAATTTTCCATTCTCTACCTATGAATATCGCCAGATGTTCCGCCATACACTTTGGGTAGTTTCTCATGTCAATGAAGCGGCTGCTTTGGAGCAACTACTGAAAGAACACAAGATTTTCCGTCACTTCGATGTAGTGAATGTTGCAGGTAGAAGCGAAACTGACGAGCAGAATGAGAATGCACTTGACAAGGTACTTAAAGCGATTGGCGACAATCCAGAAAAGACTTCTACCATTACCATATCCTGTGGTCGTCTGACTACAGGCGTTACAGTTGCGCCTTGGACAGCCGTGTTTTATCTGAAAGGTGGCGACCGTGCTGCCACTTACATGCAGACCATCTTCCGTGTGCAGTCTCCCTACAAGACACCAGAAGGTAAGATCAAGAAAGAATGTTATGTATTCGACTTTGCGCCCGACCGCACCTTGAAGATTGTGGCAGAAACAGCCAAGTTCTCTTCTATGGCTACAGCCAAGGAGAAGAAAAAACAGGAAGGTGAAGAAGAAAAGACACAGGAAATGCGTGACAAGGAGACTGTTCGTGACTTTATTGAGCTTTGTCCTGTTCTTTCTATGGAAGGAGGCAAGATGAGTCCCATGGATGTCAACGACATCTACAAGCAGTTAGAGAATGTCTTTATAGACCGACTGGTGCGCAAGGGTTTTGACGATCCATGCCTCTACAACCAGGATGAGTTGAACAAGGTGAATCCAGAAATCATTAATCATATTGGTGAGAATGGTGGCAAAGCTCCTGATGAGAAGCGTAAGGAAGCTAAAGATACCGTTGATTTGAGCCACATGACTGATGAACAGCGTGCGGAATGGGAGGAAAAGATTCGCCAGAAGAAAGCTGAAGCCAAGAAGAAAGCAGAAGAAAAGCTGAAGAAGGACGAGGAGTTTAGGGCAAAATGGGAAGCCATGTCTGACGAAGAGCGTGAGGATTGGCTGAAGGAAGAAGCTGAGCGTATTGCCCGACGTGAGAAGGCAAAGGAAGAGCGTGAGGAGTTTAAGAAGCGTATGACCAATATCCGTGGTATTGCGCTCCGTATTCCTTTGCTGATGTATGGTGGCGCTGATGCCGGCGACCCTAAGGATGAACTGACTGTAGACAACTTTACCCGAAAGATTAAGGATGAGTCGTGGACTGAGTTTATGCCGAAGGGAATCTCGAAGGAAGATTTTAACAAAATTCGTAAGTGCTTCAATGCTACCCGTTTCGAGGAAGCGGGTAAGAAATATCGTGCCCTTACTCGTGAGGCAGACTTTATGCATATAGATGAGCGCATCCGTCAGATTACGGAGATTTTCTCTTATTTTCGCAATCCAGATAAAGAGACGGTGCTTACTCCTTGGCGTGTAGTGAATATGCACATGAGTGACACGATTGGTGGTTGGTGCTGGTACGGCGAAAGTTTTGACGAAAAGACCGGAGTGCTCGATACACCTCGATATGTTGACCAGGGCGATGTAACCCGTCAACTCTTTGACAATGTGGATCTTGCAGGAGAGGTCCAGACAAAGATATTGGAGATCAATTCAAAGACTGGTCTCTACCCTCTTTATGTCACCTACTCTCTCTTCCGCCGCCGCTTGGATGAATACATCAAGGCGGAATGCATCGACAAGGAGACGGTCAGCGTACAGGAAGAACAAGTGGTTTGGGATGATATTGTAAAGGATAATATGTATGTTATCTGCAATACTCCTATGGCTGTAGGTATCACTCGCCGCACCCTCTTTGGCTTCCGTCAGGTTGACCAGAAGGCGAATATCAAAAATGTACAATTAATCGAACGTGCTTCTAAAGACCAGGAAGGACTCATAAAAGAATTGAAGTCTGTTGGTTTCTGGAAGGGCAATTCAAGTAAGCAAGAAATGAAATTTAATGCTGTGGTGGGGAATCCACCGTATCAAGTAAAGCAGGCTTCTGATAATGATTCTGCTAATAGTTCAATGGCTGGTGCGATATATCCAATATTCGTTGATTTAGCAATAAATGTAAAGCCAAATTACGTCAGTCTGATTACACCAAGTAGATGGATGACAAAGACTGGAAGAGGAGTATCAGATACATGGGTAAATGAAAAAATTAATTGCAATCATTTTATCACTTTACATGATTTCACAGTTGCTACCGATTGCTTTGAAAATGTAGAAATTAAAGGAGGTGTAAATTACTTTCTATATTCAGATAAATATAATGATATGTGCGACTACACCATGCATCAAAATGGTATAGCTGTATGTCAGCGTAATTTTTTGAATTCATATGGATTAGGAATTGTCGTAAGAGATTCAATGGCAATGAACATCCTTAATAAAATTATAGCAATCGAAGGACAGTACTATACTACAAACAATTTTGCTGATTTGGTAGGACCCAATACATTGTTCTGCGATTGTGCGAAAGGTATACTGAATACAAGCTGGGATGGGTATGTTGAAACTCGGGATGAAGAGCATAATATAAAATACTATCTCAATAAGAATCGTGTAAAATGTGGCTATGCATGGATAAAGCCTTCTGATATGATAAAATCATATGATGTTGTCAATATTCACAAAGTTTACATACCAGAAGCAGGTGGGTCAGGTACAGACGCGAATGTACTTGGTACACCATTTTATGGAGAACCTGGAAGTATATGTTCTCAAACATATATTTGTATAGGTTATGATACTAAGAAACATAATTTTTCGAAAATTGAATGTGAGAATATTATTTCTTATATAAAAACGAAGTTCTTTAGATATTTAGTGTCAATCAAGAAAAAGACGCAACATGCATTTGCACAGGTTTATCAATTTGTACCATTGCAAGATTTTTCAAAACCTTGGACTGATGAGGAATTATATTCAAAATATAATCTTGATATGTTTGAGCGAGAGTACATCGAGTCATTGATTAATCCGATGGATTAAGTTCTACTCGAATGCATCTTCAAGACCAACGGTATCAAAATAAAGTAGATTATGCCAAAGAAAGAATATACGTCTTTACCGATAAACTATCCTGTATGTGAGCATAGCAGCTGCTCAAAGGCAGCTACCTGCTTGCATCAGGTAGCCTACTCCATGATGATGGAGCAGAATGAAGAGTATCTGCGTCTGATCAATCCCACCAGATGCAGCAAGGACGAGACGTGTACATACTATCGAGATAAAAAGCCGGTGATATTCGCCAGAGGATTCACAAACTTTCAAAAGCGGATGTACCCACAGCAGTATGACCAGTTCATGACAACCCTCATCCTCCACTTCGGACGCAACCAATATTTCAAGCGCAGACGTGGTGACATTCTTCTTCCACCTGAGGAGCAGGAAGTGATAAGACTGATGCTTGAAAAGGTAGGAGCTGACTCCAAAATGGACTTCGATAAGTACGAGGAACACATCAATTGGAGAGCCTGATTCATGCCTTCAAAGTACCTTCTCAGTACCACATAAGTGTTACTCCGGTGTCAGTTACTTGATACTCCAGTACCACCTAAGATAAACTCCAGTACCAGTTAAGCAGTACTAAAAGCGGTACTGAGTAAGGATATACATTAACATCAAATCAAGTACGTAATGAAACAAGAGATAAAAGACATCATGCTAAAATTGCTCAAACGCCATAAGGAGTTGGGCATAACCGATCAGATAGACTACGAAAAGTTCTACCTGTATTCTATCATTACTCATAGTACAGCCATAGAAGGTAGTACTGTGACTGAGGTGGAAGCTCAGCTGCTTTTCGACGAAGGCATTACTGCAAAAGGAAAGCCTTTGATAGAACAGTTGATGAACCTCGATTTGAAGGCTGCCTACGACTATGGCCGTATTTGGATAAAGCAACATGAGGACATCACCATAGAATCTCTTGTAACTCTTGCGTCTAAAGTAATGGCACGTACAGGCGGCGAATACAATTCATTAGGTGGTAGCTTTGATGCTTCGAAAGGAGAACTTCGTAAACTAAATGTTACAGCAGGAGCTGGCGGCAGGTCGTATATGAACTGGATGAAGGTACCCATGAAACTGAAAGATTTTTGTGAAGAACTTAATAAACGTCGCAAAGCTATAGATACAACTGATGAATTGTCTATATATGAATTGAGTTTCTGGGCGCACTACGAACTTGTAACCATCCATCCATGGGCAGATGGAAATGGGAGGACAAGCCGCTTGCTTATGAACCTTCTGCAAATGGAATATGATGTATTGCCAACAAAGGTATATAAGGAAGATAAAGCTGAATACATCCAAGCTCTCATTGACACCAGGGAAGCTGAGGACACAGACATCTTCATCAACTGTATGGCAAAACTTCATTGCGAACATCTACAGCAAGATATCGACCATTTCCTTATATCGACATCAGAGAAAATGGTCGATAAAACAGAAATTCTGCAAGAAATGGTCGATAAATGGTCGATAAAGCCAACTCTGGCAGGGAAATTGGCCGATATTATAGTTTTCATGGCCGACAAAGAAGAAATCAGAACCGAGCAGCTTGTTACTCAATTGGGTTTGACAGAAACCACAGCTAAACGCTATTTAAGACAACTGACAGATTTCGGTTACTTGGAATCTCATGGAGGCAATAGAAACAAGTCATATACAAAGAAGGTATGAGCAAGAAAAGTATGATACCAACACAAGCATCCATCCGCAAGGCTTACGTGGAAGAATATCTGAAACGCAGACCCGATGCTGAGGAGTTCGCCCGATTCACAGAATCAGAACTAGCTGACTTTATCCGAAAGCATGAGTCGCCAAACTTTGAAAGCATGTATACCCAACTCGATCACAACTACTATGACCGGGTACGCCATGATATGGCCATAGACGGACAGATGAGAACAGAAGACAATGCTGCTGACAACAGGTATTCTTTACATCTGAAAACATGGTCCGGATTCCTGGAATCAAAAGTATTCCGCAATCTCTTCAAAACAAAGATTGCCATAGAGGATTTGTCATCTGATGCGGAACCATCTGCACCTTCTACTCCATCTTTCCGAGAAGAAACCGAAGGTGAACGGAAGCATATTCAGAAAGAGATGGATGTGATAAGGCGCAATCCTCAGCTCCGACAGATGTGCCTTGACAAGTATGGCTACCAATGCCAATGCTGCGGAATGGATTTTGAGGAAACATACGGCAAAGAACTGGGTGCCAACTTCATGGAAGTGCATCATCTTAGGATGATTTCCACATACGAGACCGATGGCGTACCCAAGGACTTCATGGAGAATTTGGTACCGCTATGCAGCAACTGCCACAGTATGATTCATCATATCAAGGATTCTGAACATCCGTTAAGGGATTTGCGTGAAGCATACCGAGGCATCAAGAAAGAAATTAAAATATGGAAACAAGACTAAGCAAGAAGCTTGCAGACAAAATAGCATCGTTAGACATCAGTCATCCATACGTATGGAAACTGAGATTGTCGGAGGCAGATTTCAATGAACTTGAAGTCTGCCTAAGCGCTATTGTGTCTAATTGTGGAGTAGCAGCGTTGGCAAAGCCTGAAAATGCCACATCAACCATTGTCTATATGGCAGAATGGTATAAACGCAAATACCAAAGTGGCAACAGGAACCAACTGATAGAGAATCTGGATCTTGAAACACTCTGGATCAACTCAGGCATCAGCAAGAAACGCTATCTGTATCAGGATGATAGCGGACAGAAGCGATGGCTCTACTCCATCTATGTGCTTGGTGGTCTTGCCATACAGCATGAACTGAACCGTCATGATAAAATGAAGTTTCTGAAGGGAATATGCCGTATCTATCATGGCGAGAACTATACCTTAGAAAATCTGGATGAAGCATCAAGAGCTGCTGCTTTCAGAGAAAGCATCAGGCGCCAGCACTCCCTTTATGAATACATGAAGGAGATTCTGAATGGTGAAATGCCCTTCCATGAAGACGATCTGAAGGATGCAGCATCTGACGTGAACCGATTTGTGGCAACCATCAAGGCTGCCAACGATGAGATATTAAAGGTAAAATTCCGTTTTGAATGGCAAGTAATATTCTCGCCAGACTATACCTTTATGACACGCCGACTCAACCTTTGGCTGAAGCCAGAGGAGGTAGGTGGAGGTCTGCACCAGTATCTGCGTTACGATCGTGTGCATCTCTGGGGCGTGCCAAACCCGGAGAAGCAATTACACCTATTTTTATATATAAGGTTCAAAAGGGGCGATGAGGTGATAGAGCCATCGACCATGGAAAATCCTATCATCACCTATCTGAACCACAGCGTGAACGACTTTGTTGCCTTTGGCGTAGAAAAAGGAGTACAGATCAAAAATATCCCTACATCACGATTTGATAAGATAGAAATCGTGGTGAAGGATGATGAAGGTAATGAATATCTGGCTCAAACACAGAATACAACAGAATACATCCAACTCTGGCGACATGGAGACTATGGGGAAACATGGTCTTCTACCCAGAATACTCAGAAGGAAACGGCACTTCTATTTTCAAACCGCTGCAAACTGAAGGATGAGACCATTACCGAAGATGTGTATCGCAAGCGATTCCGTGATCCGAAGTTTGGTACCACCGAGACATGGAACTGGATTTACATCTATGATTGCGTTAGTTTCGTGGATGATCAAGGCAAGGAAATCAACCTGTATAACCGCATAGGCTATGACCAGGTAACCACAAGGCTTTATACCGACACCATTAGATATGTGGGTGGCGGAAAGGTGAAACATTATTATATAGACGATCCAGACATCAGCAATGACTATGATATAGATGAACTGCCCCTGATATTTGGATGGGAAGATGTTATCGTTCGCCACTTTGCCACCAAGGATGATATTCTCCATGCTCAACCAGAGGAGGAAACCGAGGCTGAAATGATAGAATATAAGCAAGAAAACGGGAGATATACAGAATGGACAAAGATGGATGAACCTCCGTATGGTGAGGTGACATTAAGGGCAACAGTAAAAGGAAAGCCTTTATTGTTTACTGTAGTTTATCTGCCAAGATTGGAGATTGAATCGCCTATCAAGCGAGACTTTGAGTCAACGCTCATCAAATACAAGAATGTTGATGGAACAGAGGCAGAACTTCAAGATGAAATCCCGATGGATGGAAATCCTCTCTCCCCTACACTACCTGTCAGGTACGGAGAAGATGAAAGCTACTATGAAGTAGATGTCTATCGACCAACCCTATTGAAAGAGGTCATGCTTGATGGCAAGATTATCGAGTATCTGAATGATGAGGAAAAGCTCAATCTTCCTTACATCTTCAAAGACAGGGTTCAGCTGAATGACTTCAGCGAGAAAGGTTATCAGGCATACGAATGCAGGAATCTGCGTAGTATTTATTCGCAGGACTTCATCAATATCTCCGGTAATCCATCGGTTGGTGAAGCTGCCTTAAACGCCTGGAGAAATGACAACCACTATGTAGGAAAGCTTCTCGATGCTATGGGTCTAGAAAGCCTGGTAGTATGTTTCGGCAATGACCAGGAGCACAGTTCATGGAAAGATGAACAAGCTCTATACTGGAACTATGACGAGAAGACTGAACCTGAGCCTATCAATCCGGATGAAGATGCAGACTCAAAGAGTACAGGTGTGATATTTCAAGACATCAGTACGACAGAAAATCTGCAATGCAACCTGGGAATGGATATCGACAATGATCCATGGGCATGGGAGGACATTGATGAATCAGTTACTGAATCCCTCCTGAAATGTTTCGAAGTGGCAAATCATTATGGCACATACTTCTTCCTGATGAAACCATTGAGAGATATGGATATGGACAAGGACAAGATCGTGTCGGAAATATATGAGCCTTTACTCGAAAAGAGAAACGGCTCATTAACGCCAGAAGACAAACAAGGACTGCTCCGCTTTGCCGAAGAGTCTGGATTTGACTGGCAAGAGTTTAATATACACATAGATAACGAAATATAGACAAGAAATATAACAAGATTATGAACTTCTCTGAACTATATAACAACAATAGAACAGCGGTGGAAAGAGCCCTCGTTGCGATGTGGTGCGGTGAGTCGAACAACGACAGTCAGCGCTCATACATCAAGCAGATGAAGACTCTTATCGGCAATCTATTTGCGCCAGAAAATGCCGTTCCTGTAGTTCAATGCATGAACTCATATATCCCAGTTGCACCTGAGAAAGCTGAGGAAGCCAAGGCTTTGGTGGGCAAACTGTGGAACTTTAAATATTCTCCATACGAGCACCAGTATAAATGCTGGGATGTATTACTCAGACAAAGAACGGCAGACGATAAGCCAAAATCGGTTGTCGTGACTACGGGTACTGGTTCTGGTAAGACGGAGTGCTTTATGATGCCATTGATTCATGACCTCTCACAAAATGCACTGCCAAATGAGATACAGGCTCTTTTTCTCTATCCTCTCAACGCTTTGATGGAAGACCAGAAGGAGCGTCTGGAAGAACTTCTGACGGTTGCAGAATCTACTACCGGCACTCGCCTGACCTATACTGTATATAATGGTGACCTGCCAGAGATGGAACCAAGAAATACAGATAAGTCGGATGATGCTGAGAAAATGCGCCGTCGCATAGAGCATGTGACTGGAGGCAAATATGAATGGGTCAAGGAAGATCCAGATGGGCAAGGACATTACGAGCTGAAGGACTCGAAATATCCTCACATGATCTATACCCGTAAAGCTGTTCGCAACAACCCTCCTCATATTGTATTGACCAACCCTACCATGCTGGAATACATCTTATTGAGAGGAGCCGATGCAAAGTTGATTGTTGCAGGAAAGCATAGTCTTCGCTGGGTAGCTATCGATGAGACCCACTCTTATACAGGAGCTGGAGCAGCTGAACTTGCGATGCTTCTTCGCCGAGTGCTTCTCGCCTTCAAGGTGGATGCACAGAATGTGCGTTTCGCAACATCATCTGCTACCTTCGGAAATGGTGAGGACAAAGAGAAGGATGAAAGAGAACTGAAGGAGTTTATTGCCGGAATCACTGGCGTGAGAGCTGACCAGGTGGAAGCTATTGGAGGTAAGCGTATCGGAGAGACGGAAATTCCTAAGGGTGAAGATGAAGAGCGTTGGAGAAAGATATTCAAGGCTGACTATCTCTCTCTGGATGAACTATATCCTGAGAAAGCTTCTATCAGCCAGAAACTCCAGTGGCTCGACGATATGTGCCAGCGAGAAGAAGACCGCTGCAAGGCAGAGGGGCTTAAGATGCCAGTATGCAAATTGAAGGTACACTACTTCTATCGTGTCCCTAACAACGGACTCTTTGTCCGCTTGAATGAGTTTGCTGATGGTTCTTTCAAAATATATACAGAAAACGCCATCGGAAAGAAGATTGGTGAAGATTCTCTGTCATTGACCCCTATCGAGGAAGCTCCGTTGCTGGAACTCAGCCGATGCAAGCATTGCGGAGAATATGTAGCACTGGCTTCTGTCAATACTGAGGATTGGACTTATGAGGCCATCGCAACTGATGATAGCGATATGTTCGACCTCGACATGGCAGAAAGTAATGACAACTCAACAAAGAAGTATGCCATCTTCGGACTCTCTAATGAAAAGAACATGAAAGGAGATGGTAACGTGAAATTCCGTTTGGTTCCTGGAGGCAAACTGCAACCATTGACTCCAGCCGATGAAAAAGAAACGGGAAACTGGCATGTTGTTGGCAACATTCAGGGATGCTGTCCTTACTGCAATGCCAAACAGACCAAGAACCACAATACAGACCAGGATGTGGAAGGTGATGCAAACGGTAATATGGAAGACAACCGCCTACAGAAGTTCCGTCTCTCAGCCGACTTCATCTCACGTATGATGGCTCCAAGCATCCTTGACCAGTTGGATAAAGGCGATTCAAAGACAGGCGGCATTGTGCTTCATGATGGTCAGCAATATATCAGTTTTGTGGATAGCCGTCAGGCTGCAGCAAAGGCAACCTTGAAACAGAATCTGGAACAGGAACGTATGTGGTTCAACAGTACCATATACCATGAGCTGTGCCGCAGGAAGGCAAATGGACTGACAAAGGAGGCAGCCTTGGCACAACTCTCAGCAGCTATCGTTGCCAATCCTCTTGATGCTGCTAAGTATGTTCCTGCTATCACCAATCTCCAGTCGCCTGATCCTAAAGTGGTTCAGAAGCAACTGGATGACATGTCGTGCAAGTATATGACCTGGTCAGAGATAGCAGAACTTCTGAAAAATGATCCATACTGTCCGGTATTTGCATCCGTATTCGTGAAGCGTTCGGGTGATAGCGATGAGGTGGAAGACGGACTTCCATCTGATGAAATCATAGACAAATATATCCAAAGTATCATGGTGATGTATTTGGCACATCGTCCTGCATCAGCAGCATCTCCGGAAACATTGGGTCTGTTTGAGACTTGCTATCCTCAACTGGAGAAAATCAAGTTGCCAAAGGCTGTAGAAGACTTCAATGATTTGCTGGACAACCCAGCTAACCAGATTACAGAAGAGGACTGGAGAAACCTGATGCAGGTTTATCTCGACTATACGGTACGAAGCAACCAGTCTTTCTATCTTCGCATTCCTGAAAATGACAAGATAGACATCTTCTCTACGGTACGTTTTGCTACAGAGAAGCCTCGCCGTCGTCCATTTAGCAAACCTAAACTGGAAGAAGGCAAGGTATCAACTGCCCGTATTGTGCGTTATCTCTGTGCGCTGATTGTCCGTGATGACAACACATTGACCATGAATGATGCCCAGCGACAGTATTTTCATGAGATTTCAGCCGTAATTGATTCTCTTTGGGAAACTCTGACTGGTGATGAGTATAAGATATTACAGGTGGGGCAACGACTGGATGATTCGGGACACTTTGTCAATGAAAAAGACAATGCACCTCGTTTCAATCTGAACGACCTCTGCTTCAAACTCTATGATGACGTTTATCTCTGCGATACCAAAGCAGACGGTAACCGCCATACAGTCTGCCTGCGCCCTATCGGAAACAATTTCAAGCGTTTCTCTCCATATCTGGAAGGTTCTACACCTGTGGAATTGCGTGAGGATTTGCATGAACAATGGGAGGCTTTCCCATACTATAAGGGTTCGGCAAAGGAAGGAGATAAGAAGACTATTGAATCCTGGGCTAAGATGCATAGGGCCTTACTTTGGAACAATAACATTTGGGGAACAGATGGTGTATTCTCAGACCGTCTGGAGGATATTCATGTCTTCCCAAATCTCTTTGTACAGCAGGAACATACCGCTCAGGTAGATAAGAGTGTGGCTCGTGGCTTACAGACGAAGTTCAAGGATCATACCATCAATATCCTTGCCTGCTCTACAACTATGGAGATGGGTGTGGACTTGGGTAACCTGGAGGTGGTATTGCTGTCGAGTGTTCCTCCTCTTCCTGCCAACTACAAGCAGCGTGCAGGTCGAAGCGGACGTAACAACAAGGTTCGCAGTGCCTGCATAACCCTTTGTGGTTCAGACGTGATAGGTCTCAGAACATTGAGTAATCCTATCGATAAGATTATCAGCCGACCAGTAAGAGTGCCATCTGTAGATTTGAAGAGTCCTCAGGTGATTCAGCGTCATGTAAACTCATTCCTTGTTCGTGCCTTTGGCGTGTTTACCGAAGGTGCCAATGGTGGACGCCTGACACAAAAGGTAGCAGACTATTATACCCCATTTGAAGTGAAGGTAATCAACGGCAAGATTGAGTTTGTGAAGGACAATTCAAGTAACGCCGACCCTAACGACCTGCTTGGCGATCCAAAGGGAACAATGTATGAGAAATTCAACATTCTATGTTCCAAGCAACTTGAACCAGAGGTACGTGAGGACTTGATGAAACTTTTGAGTGGTACGGTTTATGATGATCAAATCAATCAGGTGGTCAAGAATGCGCAGGAAATCAACGAGCGTTGCTACTCTGAACTGCGCAACAAATTAATAGACTACAAGACTGCATTCTCGGGAGGTGGTCCTATCACGGACAAATTCCGCATCAAGCTGAAAATGCAGTATATAGAGGTGTTGTATAAGCGATTGTTGAACTTCTGGGCAACCAGTCGTTTCACTCCGAATGCCAATATGCCGGTCAACGTGCTCACGCTCGACCTGAACAGCAATGGCAAGAAGGACTTTTTTACTCCTATGACATCATCCAATCCATCCTACTCATTGCGTGATGCCATCGCCCAGTATGCGCCGGGCAACAGCGTGGCAGTGGATGGTGTAGTATATATCGTTCGTGGTATAGAAATCACCAACATGTATGATGACAACCACAAAACATACAAGACCATCTATCGAAATAGCGACAAGACGGTGATCAATGATTCTACGCTCAGTAATCAGATTAAATGGACTGTGAATGATAACTATGGGCTGGAACTGATTCAGCCTGTTGGTTTCATGCCTGATATGAATGAGGACAAGACCCGAATCATGGACAGTAATGTCTATACACGAGTTAGTGCTCAGCTGATTGATGCTGATGACTGGGCAAACAATGTGACGGAACCTCATCTTTTCTCTGTTCGCCCTAATAGTGACTCTGGCAATGCCAAGATACTCTATTACAACGAAGGTAAGGGATATGGATATTGCTTCTGTCCTAAGTGTGGACGTACAGTATTGGAGGAAGATGTAGCAGACAAGGATGAACCATTGAAGTTCCCGTATGAGTTTAACAATATAAAGCCTGAAAAGAAGGAAGGAAAGCCAGAGAAGCCAAAATACCATTTCGCCATCACCGGTAAGGAAATGCGCAAAGCTTGCTGTTGCTCACATGATGCCTCAAAGGTGAAACGCAATGTGATTATTGGCGACACAATACAAACCGACTATAGCGAGATTCGTATTCGCCATAAGGGAAAGAACAAATGGATGTCTAACCGTGATGAGGAGGAGAACCTGCTCTTTACATTGGGTATAGCCTTCACTCAGACCTTGGTGGACATTCTGGGCAAAGAACGTGGAGCCGTTGACTTCGCCATCATGCCAAACGGTCATCTCTGTATCTTCGACTGTAATCCTGGAGGAGCTGGCTATGCTAACCAAATGGCTAACATTCAGGTAATGAAGGATGTCATCAAGGCTACGAAGAAACTCCTGATGGAAGCTCGTGAGAAGAAATCAAAGGATATGCTTCTCGACAAGTTTACACTTAGATATGCCAAGTTCGTTGATGTAGATGCAGCTTTGGCTTGGATAAAAGAAGAGGAAGAGGTGGGTGATACCGTTCCACAAAACATCAAGGATGCATTCCCTGGTACTTCTCCATCACAGACCACATTATATGATTTAGAGAAGGCCTTTGCTGCCTCTCATCAAGAATTGATTCTGTTTGCTGACAATGACTATACCGAATGGGATTACGAGGATAGAGAAAACGGATGGCAACCTCAGTTCATGAATCGTTTTGTGATAAAGAGCCAGACTACGACTTTCTGTCTGATGGAATCGGAACAGATTGCAATGGTGGAACCTATTGTAGCAATGTGCCGTGAGATAAAAGCATGGGCTAAAGGGGGCGATGTCAAGAAGATGAAGAATCCATGGGCCAGCAAGGGTCTCTACCCTATTGCTTACATTGACGGCAGCCTTTACTTCATGAGTAATAAGGAACATGCACAACTGAATGCACAATGGGGCAACGACACTATGTTCTTTGTTCGCACGGATAATCCTATTGCTTCTGCGAAGTCTATGGACTTGTCTTATAAACCATCGGCTATGCTGCTGAAACTGGCTGGTGATGAGTTCAAGGAGATTCATACCTATCAGTTGGGTGAAATTCTCCAAACAAAATCGAATGGTCTCATTGATGAGTTCATTTCCTATGCTAAGCAGAACGGTGGCAATTTGAAGATTAGCTATCAGGACGAACATCTGAAGAGCATCATGGGTATGATGATTACCATACAGACCATCTGGCACATAGTGAAACAGATTGGTTCAAACTTCGACATCGAGTTCAAAGTTGAAGCCTACAGAGACGACAAGGGCAATGCAAACAAGATATGCACCAACATGCCATCTTCTGAAGTGCGCGACAAATGGTTGACGAACTTCACAAATGCATGGATAGATGACCTCAAATATGATCAGAACATAGAAGGTCATTTACTCCCTGTCGTTTCCGTTCCTAAGCGTACCCTCACCCATTGGCGTGTTTTGTCAATTACTTGTGGTAACAAGAAGCTCTCTATCTATCCAGATGGAGGTTTCATAAACGAGTGGAACATTGCCCGTCAGCCAAATGGCGAACGATTTGAAGTAGAGACAATAACCTACGATACAAAGATTTATCTCTATCGTAATAAGGATATTAAATTTGATATAGCAATAGAAGATACGAAATGAATTTAAGAGATATAGTCACATTATTCAAGAATCACCAAATCCAATATGGGCTAAATGGTGATTCTGAAAACCAAATGCAAGAATTATATAAATGGGAATTGGTGTCCAAACAAAATGGACACCCAGACCCTAATGCTGTAGATTTTTCTAAAGAGATTAATTCTCTAGAATTTAAGAATCTATGTTTTAGTTCACAGATTACCGCAATTAGAAATTTTGTGAAATATGAACCAGAAGAGTATAGAAAACTCTTTATAGCACTATTTGATGAAAATATCCTTCTACAAGAAAGAATAGAAAACTTTACAGAAAGCTGCAAAACATTATGGGATGACAAGATCAAAGCAAAGTTTACCAATCATACGAGTGCAATGTGTGATGAGCGACTTATCAGTTGTTTCCTGACATTCCATAATCCTCAGAAATATACTTTTTATAAAAATGATGTATATAAGAATTTATGTAAGCTTTTAGGGGTTAAGCCACGAAAGGCAGGTCTAAAGCTTGTTCATTTTTACGAATTACTGGATCAATACGTTATTCCAGAGATTGAGAAAGAGAATGAATTGATTTTGTCCATCAATGACGAAATAAAGAATAATGGATGTATTCAAAGTATGCCACTTACAGCTCAAACGGTATTGTGGTACTATAATAGGACATTATTAAAAAATACAGATACTGACAAGGAAGATAATGAAAATGATCTTGTTGAAACAAAAATAGACAGCACTATGATGTATCAAAAATATATTGACTTGCTTAAAGAGAGCAAGAACTTAGTTCTGACGGGTGCTCCTGGTACCGGTAAGACCTTTATGACTCAGGCCATAGCAAGAGAAATGGGATGTAGTAAGGACGAAATGTGCTTTGTGCAATTTCATCCCTCTTACGACTATACTGATTTTGTAGAAGGTCTGAGACCTATCATGATGTCTGAAGGACAGATGGGATTTGAGCGTAAAGATGGAATTTTTAAAGAGTTTTGCAAAAAAGCTATCAAGAACTTGATTGATTCTGCAAAGAGTATTGAAAATCTCTCTAAAGAATTATCTTGGGAAAATAAGTTACAGCAATTTATTGATGATTCTATAGACAACGACACAAAATTTAAATTATCAAATGGAAGTGAGTTTACGATAGATGAAATCAAAGGGAGAAACATTATAGCTCATAATGATAGTAACCCTAAAACGCCACTTATTCCTATAAACGCTGATGAAATAATAGAGTTGCTGACCAATGATGTTCCACTAAATATAGTGCGTGATATCCGTACCTATTTTAACAGAAAATTTGGTACACAACCTGATTCTTATGCATTCATTATTACGAAAGCTATTCGTGAAATGAAATATAAGACGCAAGTTATATCAGCAAACAAAATTGAGCGTAAGCCATTTGTCTTTATCATTGATGAAATCAATCGTGGAGAGGCTTCAAAAATATTTGGTGAACTATTCTACGCCATTGACCCTGGTTATAGAGGCAAGAAAGATATTCGAGTAAAGACTCAATATCAGAACCTTGTCCCTGAAACAGATGTATTTGCAGAAGGATTTTATATTCCTGAAAACGTATTCATTCTTGGTACAATGAATGATATAGACCGTAGTATCGAGAGCATGGACTTTGCTATGCGTCGCAGATTCACTTGGAAGGAAATAAAGCCAGAAGATACACAATCTATGCTCGACAAACTCGAATGTGCCACTAAGGCAAAGAATGTTATGGTAAGATTGAATAATGAGATATCCAAGATTGAAGGGCTTGGACCTGCCTACCAGGTTGGACCATCATACTTCTTAAAGTTGGGTGATAATGGTGGAAACTTTGAAAAGCTGTGGAATATGAATATCGAACCATTGCTTCGAGAATATATCCGTGGTTTCCGCAAATCAGAAGAAATCATGGAGAAGTTGAGAAATGCTTACTTCGATACCAAAGAAAGCAACTCAAATATTAATGATAACGAATTGGTCGATGAGAATTAACTTAACAGACAATAATATTGGACAGGTGAAAGCTGGGATATTTCTTCGTAAAGATGTCTCAGCTTTATTCCCTATTGCCGACAAGACAATAGCTCAATTATGTCATGAAAATGAGAATCTGCTAATATTTCCCTATAGTATAGAGGATTCTGACGATAAAGTCGGTGAAGCTTCTGTTATGACCATTCTAAATACAAGTGACTCTAAAAAGGTACGTATTACCACAGGAAATGTGATGGGGTTTATCGGTGTTGGAAACCTGCAGATAAAAATTAAATCCCGCTTTGACGAAGGACGCGACGACTATCTCTTACATTACATGCTTCAAAAGGTCTTTTCATTCAATCTCTTTGACCTTAATCACAACAACGAAAAAGAGGATGTATTTGACTTTATTATGTTTATGTTCCCTCACTTGCTAAAGAACGCAATGCGTCAGGGCATATACAGAGAGTATCAGAACTTCAAACATAATGACGCAAAATTAAAAGGTACTATTGACTGGAAACGCCATATTGCCCAAAACATTCCGTTTGCAGGAAATGTGGCATACTCCACTCGTGAATATACCTATGACAATGACATGACTGAGTTAATCCGTCATACAATTGAGTTTATGAAGTCAAAGAGATATGGTCAATCCGTATTAGGTTTAGATCAGGAAACTATAGATAATGTAAAATCTATAATTTCACTAACTCCTTCATATAACAAAAATGAGCGAAGTGCAATTATTGGTAAGAATCTAAGACATAAGAGTCATCCTTACTATACGAAATACCAGCCCCTGCAATGCCTTTGCTTACAAATTCTAAGAATGGAAGAAGTAAAGTACGGAGAAACAGATGAGGAGATTTGCGGTATTCTGTTTGATGGAGCCTGGCTTTGGGAAGAGTATCTGAATACTATTCTACAAAAAGAGGGCTTCAAGCATCCTGAAAACAAGAAACATAAAGGTGGCATCTATTTGTTTGAAGATCATAGTGGAATCCGTTATCCAGATTTCTATAAAGATGATATTGTTCTCGATGCAAAATACAAGAAGCTTGAAAGTTATGAAAAGGTTTCAAAAGTTAATCGTGATGACCTTCATCAGTTAATCACATACATTACTAACTTACAGGCATCGAAAGGAGTTTTTATAGCTCCTTTGTCTGAGAGACAGCAGAAAATTCCAAAATCACGGTTGAAGGACTCATCTGCATCACTATATATATTAGGTATTGAGATTTGTCACACCTCCACTTCTTATGCAGACTTCTGTGAAAAGATGAAAGCAAAAGAAGCATTCTTTGTAGATACATTAAGACAATTATAATTGGTCAAATTACATATATTAAAGCAGGAAGAAACAGTTCTTTCTGCTTTTTTTCTTTCATTTTTGCACATTCTTTTGATTGTGCAGATAGACTGCACAATCAATTCATACCTTTGCACCAGAAGTTAAACATTAATAGAAAAAGGTATGGGACTATTCGATTTTTTATTTTCA
>ERZ1023679.45-NODE-45-length-20282-cov-8.526227_pt1 | contig 20282 bp, 26 predicted proteins | sample MGYA00380344_ERZ1023679 | MGnify/ENA primary metagenome ERZ1023679 (study PRJEB33179, sample SAMN07448986) | human gut metagenome | biome: Human-gut; feature: Human associated habitat; material: Faeces | host: Homo sapiens | place: India: Bhopal | collected...
CATACTTAGATTCATCCTTCATTCCAAGTATCACGGTGAACCATTCTGCTGTTGCTGAAATAATACCTGTCAGCCCTTTCCAAAATAAAATAATTGCTCTTTTCATATGCCCATTATTTTAAGCTTCTACTTATTTTCCTCCTCATCAAAGGCTTCATCTGCCAATCTGCCATAGCAACCAAGACGTTCTTCCTTTGACATCGGTTCTGCACAAAAAGCAGCCTCATTCTTCATTTGAGAAAGACGAGAAAAGAAATTCATACGGGTCATGGTGTCTTTGCGCATGGAAGCACGTGTCCCTTCTGAACTATAATCAAAATTACGAGCATTGCGGATAGACATCGACATAGCAACTTCCATTGAGTCTTGATTTGCTCCCATGTAAGTGAATGTCCAGCCTTCTTTGCGAAGTGTTTCCACAAGTGCCTTGATGCTACTACCATTATATTCTTTGGACGCATTCTCATAACCGTCAGTAATGATAGTAACAACAACCGCAACATCCTCAATGTCTTTGATCTGTTTATGCATCGCAGTAAGGGTGAATCCCATAGCATCGTATAAAGGAGTAGAACAACATGGTTCATAGTCGTTCATGCTCAACGGATGCGCTTTACCCACAGGAACTTTGTCAAAAACATTACATGTCTCACAGCTACAAAAAGTAACCAGTGAAACGAAATGCTCCTGTGTGTCGGCAAATTTCTCTTGCGCTTTCTTGATTCCAACCAAGGTTTCGTTGAATCCATCCACTGCTGCTTGACGTATTCTCTGCATAGAACCACTACGGTCAAGGATTATCACATTGAAGATTTGAGTCTTCTGCATTGCTGTCTTGTCTTTTAGCTCTTCCATATTATCTGATATTTTTTTGTGTTACAAACTTTATTTGTTTATGTGTATAGAGTAAAACAAGTAACCATTCCTATCATCAAAGTATATAAAAATCCCTCAGCCCATTCTATTTTATATCAAATTGAGCTGAGGGATACGATTTCCTTTATTCTGTAATTCTTTACTTTACCTATTAATTGATGATATCTATACCATTTCTTACACCTGGAGATATTCAAGTACACTCTCCCAATTAGGAAATTCTTCACTTCCAAAGCGAAGCCATTCTCCCTTGAATCCACTTGTTCCATGTTTTCCTCTATCATCAATGATATAGTCTCCTCTGAGTAGATTCTTGTGGTGAGATAAAATTAGACGTTTACGATAATACTTGTCCAAATGTCTATTTATCCATTCCACTTTGTCTGACCATGTTGTTGGATTACTCCAAGGAGAGGTTGAAAGGATATAAACATCGTATTTACCACTTTGTTGTAAGGCATACATAGCCTCGACAGCACCTTTCACAGGTGGTAGATAAGAAACGATGTTCGGCACTTCATCATATCTTCCTGCATATTCCTTGCGAAGTTCATCGCCAATCAGTTCCAATCCTGCATGAAAATCCATCAGTACTCCACCCATATCAACATAGACAATCTTCTTTACCGTTGGTTTCTCTGAATGCAAATCTCCCAGCTCGTTGGTGACAGACTTTTCGATGAGTTCTTGAGTTTTGTCTCGCTTGTCATAGTTATCACGCAACTCCATCAACATTCCACACAGTTCCGTTGGTGTCAATATCGTCTTATATGGATTGTTCTCGCCAGTAGAATGTGCCAGTACTATCCCCCTTGTTTGCATCAGAGCAGCACGGAAACGTTCATTTTGTTCAAACATTGCCTTGTAAGCACGATGAATCAAATCTTGGTATGCTTGGCTTTGTCTGTCTATTGCCTTTCCTTTCCACCATACTATTTGGTCTGTCTGCCATGATGTTACACTCATCTTTCTTGCATTGCCACCTTTCATGCTGCATATCTGACGTTGCTTGTTGATGTCTTGTCTCTTCAACGACTGAAGGAATCCCTCCATGCTGCCACATACCATTCCATCGAGACGAAATCCATTGCTGCACAGATTGCTCAATACATTTGAAGGATAAAGACCATTTGAACGTATATCCAACGTATTGGTCTCAGGATTATACATATTCTTCAACTCATGTCCATTACGTGAGGTTGCAAAATAATTCTCTTCCATATCTTCTCTACATATAGTTCAACGTCTTTAAATCATATTTGCCTTTGTAAAAACCATCAAGAACTTCCTGAAATACATCATCTGGTGATACTACATCAAAAAGGGTCATACAAGAACATACTTTCATTGCATCTACTTCCCCCAAAATATCTACCACATCCATATCAGTATGCGTCAACAAAGCCTTCGTTACAGCTCTTAATCTCTCACCTAATATCGGATGATTGAGAAAAACTTGCCCCATACTGCTCCAAAACGCTCTTTGGCAATCCTTGCTGCACCTCCGATGTGATATCCATCCAAATTGCTGCCAAAAACAAAGACCTCATTTTCTTCAAGAGACTCTATATAGTTTGGCGAAAATTTATCTTTCATGCGTTGTTCCTTTTTATTTTATTCTGTGCATTCTTTCCTATATGCCATCCGTCACACCAAGCACATTTGTATATAGAGAAATGCACACCATGCTTCTTACCCATAGCCTCAGCAGCTCTTAATGCCACCCTCTTATTCGGATAAGGAATCTTGGGGGTTCCGCTACGACGAGAAATATGGCTATACTTGCTGAATATTCCAAAGGCATTATGTGTGACAAAAATGTTTCGCCATGCACCCTTTCTTGTCAATTGGTTCCAAATGGCAAGAATACTATTTTTAAAACTTATTTTACATACATCCATCGGTTATGAATTTCTTGATGAAGTCTTATGGTTGGTGTTATATGACTACTATCGTATGCTTTTTTCTTGCGGTTTCTTGACACCGAAAGCCTTCTACTTCATAAATATCAAACAGTCCTTTCTTTAATGGAGTAAGTTCGTATGTTACAGTAGAATCGTCTGCACCATCTAACATGTCCCTATCTTCTTTGGAATATACATATTCGCAGTTATATTCAACTTGAAAAGCAGTTTTATCATACTCTATACGATATTCTATGCCAACAGAGCCATAAACCCTGCCTTTGAATGTCAAATGATCACCATTAAGTTTAATTACTTGCATAATCTTTTTGATTATATGTAATGGAAATTGTTATAGTTAAATACGGATAGTGAAGTTCTTTCAGCATCCATGTTTTTGATACGCTGTGGTATTTCGCATAGAGGGATATCCTCGTCAAGTAGCCAACGTAAGTGTCCAAACATGATGGTATTGGACTTTAGAATCTCCTGTTGTGTAGCCATGACACCATATTCCACCGCTTCTCGCTCCTCAGATATTATCATGCCAGAGAACAGCCCATGCAGACCTTCTGCTCTTGCAAACTTATCAGCATGACACCATATACCAATCAGATTACCACCATGCTTGCGCAAATGGAAACTGTGTGGGTGTCCAACAATGATTTTGTCAAATTCATCCTTAGTGTCATCCTCTCTATAGAACAGCCCTTTGTCTGAGCCATGTCCAAGTAGCATGATTCGTTCTTGTGTAGAAACATGATGCAACAAATGCTCTATTTCCTTGTTAGAGCAATTGCTGCTAATCACATTGGCATCCTTACCATCATATAAAGCAGAGAGTACAGAAGTCGTTCTGTCTTTTGGATGAATTATCAGCATAACGTCTTGCCTTTTGAATAGGAAAAATTATAATCCGTTAGCCATCATCTGACAATATCGAGCATACCATCGTTTTTTCTCAGGTGTGTCTATTGGTTCATATTCACTAATGACACAACTTGTATAGAGGTCGTCTGCGAGAGTCAAAATGACATTTGTCAGTTCAAGTGTATCTTCGAGCTTTTTACCTTTAGGACAACATATATTTTGCTCGTTGATGGATTCATACCCATAAATTGCTCCAATTATATTACCACTAATTGCCCCTGTGGAATCACTATCTCCGCTGTGATTGACAGCAGCTGTGATTGCGTCCTCCACACTGTCAATATGGCGAACTGTACAATATAAGGCAATCGCCCATGCCTCATCTCCAGTCCAGCCTTCCCCTAGTTGTTTAATATTCTCAATGTCTGATTTGTTGTTTTCAGCAAGTTCAATAGCCTTATGAGTAAGATTTGCCAAGAAATTCTTTTCTTGTCCATATTTTCCAACAAATATTGTGTCAAGGCTCTCTATAGTTTCAGACACCAATTCCTTTATATATCTCTTGACTTGAACGGCATCCATACAGACAACTTTATATATAAGATGTGTGAGCATAGCTGCTGGCAAAAAGCCTAGAGGATGTTTATGAGTCACTTCTGCAACTTTTGCCCCAGCTTCATCCATGACAGGAATGTCGTAAAATGAAGTTCCCCGTCCCTTGTACCCAGCCATCAATAATGCCATAGGAGCTACACGCATGATGCCACCACAGCCTTTGCTCATATTGCTCACTTTTTCATTTCTTAGCAGCATTTCACAAGCAGATAAGCATGTATTTCCTGGAGCACGACGATGAGCCAATTCCGGCAAATCACGTAACCAAGTGTAGTGATAATCGTCAAATATATCTTTTTTCATTCCAGTTTGTGTATAATACCAGTCTATATATGCACCATCCACATAATCTTCAGGAGCACCTCCAATACCCCTCATATAACCACGTGTCACACCCATAAGCATTCCACAAGCCGTAAACAGAGTCATTTGGGTGTCATCACTTACAAGTGCTTTACCTTCTTTTGACAGATTGAACTGAGTGATGCCACTATTCCCATATTTTGACAAGATGCCTCTATAACTCATAAACTCTACCGGATAACCCAATGCATCGCCAACAGCACCTGCCATCAAGCATCCTTTTATACTGTCTCGAATGATGTTCTTCTGAAAGTCATTATAAACTCCAACCTTTTCTGCAAAGTCTATGATGAATTTTTCTTGTTCTTTCGTGTCGGGTGTTTTGCGATATGCGGACTTTGGCATTCCACTAAAGAAATTGCGAAGCACCTGTAAAACATCAAGGTCTTTATAATCTTTCAGTTCCCGTGCTTTAAGGCATCCGACGATGGTTCCAGTTCGTCCTACTCCTCCCCAACAATGGATATATGTGTAACCTCCCATCTTTGAATGGTCTTCTATTTTGTCTATGAGTTGGTTTACAGATTCTATGGATTTTGGTACTCCGCAATCTGGTATCGGAAAACGCATATAGGTAACACCTTTAGGCAAAAGATGGCGATAAGGCTTTAGTTCACCCTCTACAGTCAAATCAACGAAATGTTTTATTCCGAAGTGAACCATGTGCTCAATCTTTCGTTTTGCAACCTCATCATTTCTATCACCAGGATATTCGCCCGCATATAAATACCCATGCAAATAATATGATTGTTTGAGAGGTTTTGAAATAAAGCCTTCAAAACGATCATTGATGTCGAGCAAATCTGTTGGAAGTAACGCACGACATTTCTTTATAACCTCGTCATCGAAATCACTACCAATTACATTGAGTTTTTCCGCAGCTGCTATTGCTGCTGTCATACATCCAATTGTGTCCGAATCTCCACCCATGGATATTGCAAGACGGAGAGACTTCTCTGGAGGATAGTTGTACCTTTGGAGATATGCCATGATAGCAATAGGCACACTACCTTGACAAGTGACATCAAACGTATATTCGTTTCGTATATCTTCAAGTTGAGAGTCAAGATTGTAGCCTATGGTTTCTGTAACGAACTGATTGATTCTATAATGTTCCGTACTCCAAGCTGCATGGCTTTTTAGATATACGCAGCCTGCTATAGCTTGCGCTCCCTTGATACCTTCTGGATGGTTATGGCTCACAGACGCAGAAATTCTTGCAAGCTCCAGAGCTTCCTCTAATGAATTTGCATATAGCCCAATCGGACTGACTCTCATGGCTGAACCATTACCAAAGCTGTTGTATGGTTGCGGATGTTCACTCAATAGCCACTTGCGGAACATGCTGCCATATCCTGCATTAATATATTTACGTCCAAGCCTTTGCATACAAGCCACAAGTGTTTCTGGTTTATGCTTAGAATCTGTCATGAGCCATTCCGCTACAGCAAGAGTCATAACAGTATCATCTGTGAAACGGCTACCTGTCGGAACCATTTCAAAATCTTCTGTTTTTATGTTGTGCCATTCACGAGTACTACCCACGATGTCACCAATAATAGCTCCTAACATACTTACTTCTCGTATTTTTTCAACATTTCCTTTACATCGTCCATTGGTTGAAAAGGCACGATGATTTCCAAGTCCTTATTGATAATGCAATAAGCATTCTCTTCGTCATTATCTTCCATTCCGAAACCATCCTCATCAGCAAAGTAGCGTCCATCGGGATATATTGTCCAGCAGATGACACAAACACCATTTCTGAAATTGTCATATCTGCCGAACCAATATCGAACAGATTTACATCCATTGAAATCAGGACATCCCTTATATATTGCATCAAAGTCAATCTCGTTATCTGTCACAAGAAGGCTTCCGTCTTCACTTACAAGTTGCCTTGTCTTACCCGTTTCCTTATTGATGATGGTGTAACTTCTTCCTTCACCACTAAATACTGCCATATTCTCACCTATATCGTAGGCATCCTTTAAATTATTCTTGTCCATATCCGTAAGTTTTTATTTGTTGTAATAATTTTCCCATCTGTAATTTCCACTGATTACATTCATGTCCTCACGAAACTTTTCCATATTAGGAACATTCATGACTGAAGTTGATATTGTCTTCAATGCTTTGGTTTTATAATCAATGGTCTCAAATGTAACTTTGACATTTTTGTCTGATAGGAAAGAGTACGTTTCCTTTTTCAACGCAGTACCATACTTGCTGATTTCTTGCTTATATGCCTTTATATACACGTTGATGCTTGCTGCCATCCTCCCACGTAACGGAATATACATTCAAGCCATCAGTTATTATTGGAATGAAGACAAGGTCTTTATCATCTGACTCTATACATGGATCATGGTGCCATACTGTTTTGACAATGCGCCCATTCCGATATTCCGATTCCATTGAGGGCAGATAATCTGCAAATCGGCAAACCTTATAATTTTGCAAATCCTTTCTTTTAGGTTCCATTGTCACATAGAAGATATAAAAGCCACCATGCAAGTCGCTTTGCCAAAAACTCAGGCAAGGTTTTACCGCTATGGTCAACTTATATCCGCTTGGCGCAACAATGCTATCACTGCCATATACCATATAGGCTTTTACAGCATCGCCATCTTTATCATATTCAATGTTCGTCTGTTGGTATTTTGCAGTGTCAGGATGTTCATAAACCATATCTGCTATCATTTGCAGAAAGCCAAGATACCCATCTTTATTCCTTCCATAACTTGCGCTGTCTGAATCCAAGCCTTCAAATATTTCACTTTTATATTGGAGGAGATGAGACAACCGTCCTTCATCATCGTAATCATACACAAGAGTTTGTGCATAACATTCCGATGCCCTTGCTATCGTGGCAATCGTTCGTCCCTTGTTATCAAAGAACTCCGTCAGACTGTTCTGCGGTGCATATTGCAAACGATGTACAGCATATGAACCATCCGAGAATCGAACGGAGTCATATTCTATAAATCCACAAGGCATCATCAAGGAGTCTTCCTTGTTGGTATTGTCAGAAGTACTTTGCAGTTGTTTGAAATAGGTTATGCTTATATCTTCTCTATTACAAGAAGCAATCAATAACAGTGCAACGCCCAATACAAACAATGTATAACGAGTCTTCATAATTCTTTTCCCTAAATTCAGAAACATTCCATCAATATTGCCGTATAGTTGTCATCTCCTTGTTTCTCACAAAGGTAATCATAAACGTCAAGTATCTCTTCCAAAGGCTTGTCATCCATCATCCTTGCTCGCAAAATGTCAGGAGCCATGCTTTTGTATAGTCCATCCGAACAAAGTAAAACTCTGTCACCAGTATGTAGCTTGATTTGTCGAATGTCTGGTACAGCCACATCGGAGCGGTAAGAGAAGAAGCACTTGGCTACAATCTCCCATCCGAAATCAAGACGGATATGGTCTTTCGTCTGATAAAGCAATCCTTCACCAGGTCGTTGTACATAACAACGACTATCACCAATATGTGCAATGGTTGCCACACCGTTCTCAATGCTCGCCATAACCATGGTCGTACCCATCTCCACATGATGAAGCTCGAACGACTTTTTGTCAATAGCACAACTCGCTTTCTTGCAAGCAAGTTTCACCTTTGAGTCGCAATCTGGCGTATCAATGTGTTTCTTCCAAAAGTCAGATATAGTATTGCATACCGTTTCACTGGCAGTCTCTCCAAAGGAATGACCGCCCATGCCATCACAGACTATTCCCATAAACTGGTTGTTTTGTGGCATATCAATGACCTTGTAAGCATCCTCGTTATTATGCCTTCTACCAGTCTTGCTTATTGTTGCATATCTTATCTCCATATTACGATTCTTTTTAGTTTATGATAGTATAGAGGCAAATGTAATCTCTAATCTATCTGTAACGTAATATTTCCGACAATATTATTTCAATAATATGGGAATCTTGGCTTGCTGTGTCACATTGTTCTATCAATAATATACTTGTGTTTGATACTTGATGTCATGTTCATCGCAATAATAGCAGATCTCGCTTTTCATGCAACTCCCATGTTTTTTGAATTTCTTTTTTAATGATTCGATAAGACTATAGTTGTCAGATGCGTGCAAAGACCTCATCAGACGATTGGTATTTGCCACATCAAAGAATACGAAAGACTCAACCTCGCCGTCTCTTGAATATTCTTTCTCAAATTCACCCATATCTTGCTCGGTAATGGTGAGTTTGCCATCTTCTATTTGCGCATAGATTCCTGTGAACTCACCATTCGTTTCATGTTTGTAGATAACCTCTTCCATAATTTCCAAGTGTTAATGTTTAGACAACCATCCTACAAGATTATTCACGATGCCATTGGCTAAATCCTTTGGACCATGAGTTTGTTCATTCGGTCTATTGATGATTACAGCCAAGGCATAGCGAGGTTTCTTTGCGGGGAATACTCCAACAAATGCCATTTCTGCCAATTTATGTTCCCCATTTTCAAGTTCTTTGCCTTGATAGTTGCCATATACTCCTGCTATATCCACTTTCTTTGGGGCATAAGATGCTTGTATGCCTTTCCCTTTGTTCAGACCAATCAATACCTCTTGCAGATATTTACGTCCTAAAGGCGTAATATTATTGTAAGTTTCCTCTGTAACTGAGTCCCCTTGCAAAGTCGGGAATGTCAGAGTGTTCTTCTGATAGACACCATTAAAGAGCGCAGCCAATTCCATGGCGTTTGTTTGCTTTTCGTCACTTGTCATTTTCTTCCATATACCAAAAGCATTGTCGCCACGATTTACCAAGAGTATCTTGAACATAGCCACGTTAGATTTATGTGTCAATGCTTGGCAACAAGTCATTACACCATAACCGCCAGACCGCCAGTTATGGTCACGAATGCTGATGCTGTCACCTATATTATATATGCCACCGCACAAATCCATCATGTCATTGAGTGAACCATTGATATCTGCCAACATAGGAGTAATGCCTACAAGTGTCAAAATGCGAGGACTACATGCTTGTTTCAATAGCTTACCCTCTGAATAATCATCTCTATCTTTCTCCAATGCAACCCATGATTTCAGTCTTCCTGTTTGTGCATCTATAACAGCAATCTGTCCGTATGTTCCATTCAACATTTTCAACCCCTCAGACAAAACATCTTGGCATTTTTGAGTCATCACGCTATCTATTGTCGTGCATTCATCAAGTTTTGCTACATATTCAAGATTGTCCATCCATACACCAACAGTTTGATTGTTTTCTCCAACCACGCCAATGGTGCCACGCTCAATCCCTTTTTCTACATAGAAATAGAATACCTCAATGCCATCTTCTGACACATAACGACGTGAGAAACCTGCAACATCTAAATCTATCTCCGTTACATTCTCATGTTTCTCCAAGTCATAGATACCCTGTTTGCCACCTTTTGAAACAACGGCAAACTTGGCAATGCTACAAGTGTCTATCTGTTCGCATTGTTCCAATGGTACTTGGGTGATGGGCTTTTTGCCAAATGCTTCTTCTGCGTCAATAGTGTCAGCCACTATCACTTCTTGGGCGAAGGACAACTGTCCGAAAAAGGCTAAAAACATTGTGATTAAGCCTAACTTAAAGTATTTATTTGTGTTCATGTCTTTTATATTTTTGTATTATTGCATTTCTTCCATTTTCTGAGTCCATATTGTTTGTATTTCTTGTTGCTTTGGATCTAAATATGTCTTGGCATAACTAAGAATATCGTATTCGGTAGTTTCATCGTCGCCATCTTCCTCAAAGTCACAAGTAATAGAAATTCCTGTTTTGGAAAAAGCCAGTTCAAAGCCAACGCTATACCTTACTCTACTTTCCTTAGTGTTCAAATCCTTACAAATCTCACGAGCCATGTCTACATGCAAGTCATTTATAATAACAGCTCCAACAAGAGAAATAGCAAATCTACCATTTCCAAGAGAAAACACCTTTACTATCCCTTCCGGTAAGCCAAGATACACTTCTCCTGTATCATCATCCCTGCATTTACTGATGTTGCACCTAAGTTTTTCTTCTTCTGCCAGCAACTTAGCCAACAAGACATAAGAATGTCTGCTTCGGATTTCCCGTTTGTAAGTCCGTTTTTGGAATTTACTGAAAATCCAACTGCAACCAATCATTTGAGCAATGCCTACAACAATGAGCCAAAACTGCGTAGTAAACATAATCGAAGTATTAATGAGTCTGGCTATAAACCTACTTGCAATTTGGTATATTCATGGAAGACTCAATGATAACATGCTCTTCATCAAAACATATACTCTTCAGTGTTACCTTTTCAAGCACACCTTTCAACTGCTCTATTTCTGCCAGGTTTACGATTACTCGATTGTTTGAGTTCTGAGTTATAAAGTTCGTTTTGTCTGGCAAAAGCCTCTTCAAGAAAGCAATGGCAGGAGTGATAAGCAATTCTATTCCTAACTTACCACTATATGCTATGTGTAGGTTGGAACCATCTACTTTCTCAACACACAGCTCTACACCAATACTCTTCGCAAAGCCTAAAAACTTTATTTTCGTTGACACAGAAACTGTAGATGGAGCGACAAATACCAACGACACTTCTTTCTTGAAATTATGCAAGATAAAATCTTGAAGCTCTGAATATTTTATTTTTACTTCCATAGGTGTTATATATTTAAATATTAATTTTGTGTTTAATTACTTTTACCATCAATCAAAGACTTCAATGTAGTTGGTATATTCAGGAACCCACTTGTCAAGTAATGCATCTGTCTTTCGTTCGATTTCTGGTGTGATGTTCTTGCTCACTTTCTGATAGGCAACTGAAAGAGAAAAAGCCTCATCTATCCATCCAATGACAGGCAATCGCTTGGCAGAAATCAAGTCTATTGGGAATACCAAATAGGATAAGGTTGACAGAATCATCAACTTGTCGCTCTTTGGGGTGTCCTTGCTCACCATGATGAAACATAGCAACAAGAGTGGGCGAGCATTAATACGTCCAATCTTCAATGCATACTCATGCAGTCTGTCTTTCAACACCGCCATATCAATAAAGCTTGTTCTGTTTATAGTCATATATCTTTTACGTTATACTTTTATGGTATAGAGTGTGAAGAAGTAACCACTCTATCACGAGAAAAGAAAACTTGCAAATCATGACAGCCATATTGGATCACTCTCTATTCTGTTATTTCCAATACTTGAATTTCTGTCGTCCTTACATTTCGGAATATATCCAAATCAAATATGCTCTTAATATAATGGGCAGTTCTTGACTGACATCCCATTCGTATCATGTCAAACGCCAATGCACCATCAATGTTTTTTATATGGCATGACATTTCCAAGTTTGGCATATACATATCATCACATATAAAATAGCCCTTCCATGTTGCGTAATTTTGTCCTTGTGCATGAAACCAATTACCAATACGCATATCACGATCAATTTTATAGAAGCCAACCGGCAACCTCATTAATGTTGCTTTTGTATGTTCGTATGTAAAATCTTTCTTATGAAAGACCGCAGAACACATTTTGATACGTTCATTACAGTTTGTGGCATTTGACTGACATGAATCTTTCCCATTGCATGAACAGGATTATAATAGAACTCATAATAATCTTTTGTTGCCAACACCCAGAAGCAATCACTTACATATAAGGTATATCCATTTTCCTCTTCCAATCTGTCTTCCCAATCAAAAGGCACATTATATGGTGATAAAAATTCTCTCATACGAATATAACCTAATCCTTGTCGGGCACAACTTTAAGTTTGGTATTTTGACTTTTATGATATATAGAGCGAGAAGAAGTAACCTTTCTATCACGAAAAAAAACTTGCAAACAAAGACTGTATCAGAGTTTGCAAGTTTTCTGCTTTATTAAAAGCATTAAGCGTTATGACGTGAACATAGCTGTTCTATAGAACATCAAAGCAAGCTCTCATTCTGCTTCCTTATAGAAAAAGTTCCAAATCTTCACAGCTGTACATAATTCAATGTTTTAAATTCAGCAGCGAAGTTACTTCTTTCTAATTTAAGCCATAATCTGAGTGCTTACTGCTTACATAAGATTATACAAGAGAACGCTGACACATAGCACTTTGGTGATTTAGAAGTTTTCTAATGGAATCAATTTCAGCGGCATCCTCTGGTGTCAAATATTGTTTAGCTTGCAGCCGCAATACTTCTTTCTTAATGAATGCCCTTACTTCTGTCTTCATTATTTTGCAATGGGTTATATCTCTTTTTCTAAAGCTCTTTCTATAAATATAATTGCATGCGATACATGTGGGGCATGATGACACATATGGGCAGTTCAGGCATTTGTCGTCAGAAAAACCTGTTATGCATTCAAATACTCCATTCTGTACCGCTTTTAATTTTTCCCCTTCTAAAACTAACGGTGAAAGGATATGACATGGAAACGATTTTCCATCTGTGGCAAAGACTTGGAAAGCATTCCCAGCCCCCCAAACGTCTTCCTGGTTTTATGGATTCTCTAGACAATATGCGTACTGATTAAGATTATGAATGAATTGAGAAATAAGAGGTTTCTCTTCATGTTGCATATAATAATAAATGAGTTTATTTAGTTGTCTTCCATATTCTACAACATCCTGTTCACTCCATTCGGAATTTTCAAAAGCAACATTGGGATGTACTACCGCTCCTTTTTCAAGTAGATATATCACACCCTCTGACATATGACAGACGCTTTCAGCATTTATGGTCATCTGAATTGGCTGCTTGGGCCAGGTTTGAATAAAAAAATTTAGGTCGATGTTATCTGAACCACGATTTAACATTTGTGTAAAAGGAATACCATCATAGCTTAATCCTAAAGTAAATAAATTCTTATGTTTATTTATCCATTTTTTTAGAGAATTATCCAATAAAGTTCCATTTGTACTACCAAAAAAACGATAAGGCCTATTCCAGGTTTGATGTTCAGCCCACTCTATGAGAGGTATAATAACATCTTTTGCCATTAATGTTTCTCCTCCCATAAATGCAATATTTAGGAAGCCTTCCCTTTTCATTAGAAATGGCTCGAGTATAGATTGAGCCATTTCCAAAGTCATTCTTTTGTCACGCTTTTTATGCACATAACAATACCTGCAATTTAAATTGCATCTGTAGGTCATTAATAGCCCAACTGCCTCTTGACAATCTATAGATTGTAGAGAACCATCCATTTCATCCAGGATATCCACCATAACTATAATCACAGTCTGTTGCGCCCTGACATCCATGACGAGTCGGGCACATTTTTCGGCCAAATGAGATTTGGCTTTTATCCGAGTCACTACGTTCTATCTGTGATGCTTTTTCCTCAAGTGAGTTCAATTCATCTTCTGACACAGTCAATCCATCATCATCAAAAGAATGGTTTATCATATTTTCGTCTTCATTTGCAGCAATACTGGTATCACTGACATTGTCCTCATCTAATTCTGGAGCATCAAGCTCATCAATGGGATCTTCGTAATCATCAAAATCTGCCATAATAAAAATGTTTGAAATTATTTAACTTTAATACAATACATTAATGCCACATTTTTGGGGCGTGTTTCTGTTGAAACTCGTACTTTTTGAAAAGTTGAATTTGAAGCATCTTTAACTTTAATCTCAGGGAGTTCGTGTCTATGCATTATTTTATTTGACCCAAACTTTGCAAAAAGACCAATAAAAGACCCAAGGAAACCTTGCTTTGCTCTTTCTATTCTCTCTAACTCAGTCTTTTGTTCCGAAGGAGTTAAAACTACATTAAATGATGTCGTTTTATTATTCTGAATAGTATTTGTTCCATATTCTATATATTTAGATTTTAAATGCAATTCCGATTCAGACATCATACCATTAACTGACAAATTATGAGCGTGACCTTGAAATGAGTCTGCCTGTTCTGATCCAAATTTTCTAATACTGTCTGCACCTGATTCCGGATCCACGCCATTTCCATCATCCCACCCTCTGACAAATTGCCCTCTTAGATCTGGCAAAAAGAATGTTGTGGTTGTTTCACCCCAGGTATCTCCAATCATAGTATATAGTTCTCTATATAAAGATTTAGATAATTCCCGCCCGTCACATGGCAAAAATCCATCAGGGTGTTTTTGCGTGGCAAAACATAATACACAGCCTATAGGGATTCCATTCATATTGACTATTTAACTTTCATGCAAAACATTAGAGATACATTCTTCGGACGGGTTTCTGTAGAAATCCGTACTCGGCCATTTGTACTATCAATGACATCTAAAACTGTCACATCTGCTTGAAAAGAATGAGAGTGATATCCTGCACTTTCACTTGACTCTCTACAGATTGCTTTATTTTTAGCCTTGTACGTCTTGCGGGTGGAAAGGCAATCAAATAATGTACCTAATCCACCACCATGCTCGTCTAGATAAAAACTATGAGAATGAGAGCCGGCACAACTTGACGTTGAAACCTTAGAATCAACAGCGTGGGAATGCCCTTGTAAAGCATCTTGCTGTTCAGACCCCAAACTCCGAACATAATCTGCACCGGACTCAGGATCTACTCCACCTCCATCATCCCATCCTCTTATAAATTGGCCACGTAGATCTGGGAGAAAAAAGGATTTTCCGGTTTCTCCCCATGTTCCTTTAATTAACTTATACAATTCAGGATACAAACTTTTTGAAAGTTCACGTCCATCGCATGGAAGAAATCCTTCAGGACAAATAGCTGAGGGATAACAAAAAATGCATCCAATAGGAAGTTCGTTCATATCTATTCTACTTTTATACAAAACATCAAAGCGACATTCTTAGGACGAGTTTCTGTCGCAACCTTAACCTTACCAAACCGGCTGTTAGTAGCATCGGTAACATCCAATTTATTTATTGAATGTGAATGTGAGCCACAAGTCTCAGTCTCGGCAATCCGAAAATTATAATATGATTTGTTTTTATGCTCGTTATACCCATCCTCACCATATGGTGTATACTTTGAAAAACTATTATCAGCAGAGAACGTATTTGTACCAGCTTTAAAAGAAGTATCATCATGGTAAGTCTTATGTCTATGACACCCACTATAAGAAATTTCACCTTCAGCCTTATGGCCATGACCTTGAAAAGCATCATCTTGGTACGATCCAAATTTTCTCTCTGGGTCTTCGTCTCCATCTTTATCCCACCCTCGTATAAACTGCCCCCGTAGATCGGGTAGGAAAAATGTATCTTCAGTTTCACCCCACGTATCTTTTATTAAGGTATATAATTGGAAATATCTAATTTTTGACAATTCTCTTCCATCACACGGGAGAAAGTCTTTAGGAGCCTTTTCTGACGAAAATATAAGAATACAACCAACAGGAAGTATCTCTATTTTTAATTGTTCTACTATTGAACGAATTTCATTATTATCAAGCATCATAATCTTATTGTGTTTGGAATAAAATTTTTGCATCAAAATTATAAATCACATCGAAATCTTCAGCATCTCTTCCTCCTTCTAATACTCTTAAAAGTGATTTTTTTAATTTCGTATCAGGGAGACCAGAAAGAAGATTTTTTGCTTCTTTATCATCTTTCATAACGCCATCGTTATTGAATTTCATCAAAGCCATCATTAAAGAAGCAGACATATACCCCGATTCTTTAAAGAGCTTATATGCTTTGGCTGGTTGTCGCTTACGACCAATCACTCCAATATAATATAATAAACCATAATAGAAAAGCCCCTCACCATTGCCAGCATTATTGAAATATGCCGCAGCATTACTATAATTACCATTCTCTGCATTTCGTTTTCCTTTGGCAATTAGTTCTTGTGGACTTAACCTTAATTCTCTATAACAGGCTGCACCAAGAGCGATTATGTTCAAATCGGAATTGATATCAATTGAGAAATTTGCCTTTAACGCATTTTTGTTGAAATTCCACCTTGACGAAACTAAAGGTATTCGCGACGTTCCACCTACAAGAAAGACCTTGTAAACAGAATGTATGTCATCGCACAATTTATCGTTGTGCGCCCTTTCAAGTAAAGACAAGGTAGATTCAATGGTATTATCTATCATCCCTTTTATCATCAATTCAAGCTCATCTCGTGTTAATATATAAGAATAGGGTGACACGAATTTTTTTTCTTTTGATAGAGTTGTTTTGATTCGAACGGGATAGTCTCTTAAATGATCTGAGGCATTTAAACGTTGTGCAAAAGAACTATTTTGGTCTTTCAGTATTTGAACTCGTCCTTTGGCATAATCACTCTTTCTGATATAGTCCATACCAATCAAAGAGTCAATATATATACCTCCCCATTTTTGCTCATTATCTGAGCCTACGGATTCGTCGACAACCTGAATATGTTCGTCATAGACTTTTATGATAGAAGTATCAAATGTACCTCCACCGAAGTCATAAATAAGAAATAATTTGTTATTCATTTCTTGTGAACGCACTCTATTGCCTAACAGGTAGTAAGCTGCAGCTTCTGGTTCGGGTATAATAATAACATCTTTGAACCCAGCAATTTCTGTGCAACGTTTCATAAGGTTATATCTTGCCCCACCTTTTGGTGAGGAGGCAGGAACCGTAATAACAACATCTTCAAAGGTTTGTTTTGGATTACAATTTTTTTCAGCTTTCTGCTTTATCTCTCGTAAGAAAGTGACAATAATTTTACATATTAAATCTCGATGCTCAGAACTTGCTTCATTAATGGTGTCAAGTTCTGGTTTGAAATTGTAAAAGAATTTCCCGTTGGGGTTATTTTTACTATTTAGTGCCTCATCACCGATAGTTATTTTGCCTCCGTTGTTGCTTACAAAAGCAACTGTTGGTATGCAATAATCTTCGCGTTTGGCACCACTGGACAAAGGTACAGGACGAGGTTTATTGTTCGTCCCAACTTCATACACAGCAGCCTTTGTGAACGAAGTTCCAAAATCTATGCCTAATTGGTACATACTTATTATTCAAAGGTATAAATGACAACATCCATTGGGATTAAGCAATTGTTGTTGTACCAAACACCTGGTCTAACAACTTCTGCTATATGCTCACTCAGTAATTTGTTGTTGGTAGCTTTAGTACCTACAATACAATGAATTTCAGGATTAAATTCACCAGAATATGAACATATGAATTCTAAACCGAGTTCTGAAATAGATTGTTTTGTTTCAATCTTGACTATTTCTATGCATTCTTCAATAGATCTTAGCCCCATTGTGTCAAGCATATTGACAAACTGGGCAAAATCTTTTGCTGTCTTTGCACATTTACCTATAAGCAATTCATTCTTTTCTTTAATAATAACATTTTCCTCTTTTAGTTCATTGTTACGAGACTTCTCTTTGTCTAAATTTATCTTAACTTGTTCCAGTTCACCTTCCAATTTGACAATATCTTTTCGAAGACCGACGATAATAGCTTTGTTTTCTTCGATGATATGGTGTAGATCCTCACTTCCCTTTTTAGAGGCATCTAAATCTGAATTTAGACTTGAGATCTTTTCTTTGTATTCAGATATGACCTGCTCATAATCTACTGCTGTATTCTTGGATTGTCGACATGTAAATATATTAATTATGTCTCTTGCCTTTGCCATAATCAGTATGAAATTATAGAATTAATAAGTTTTTCTGATGCATCAATAGCAAATTGGTTGCATCCTAACATATTGTAGAAATCTTTCTTATCCTTCCATTGATGATATAAATTCAGAGCTTCAGCCTTATTTCCATCACTTGATATACAAAACATAATGGTTTCATATGCGAGATTCCAATCTGTGTCATCAAAATAGTCAAGACAGTCATAATAGTCACGCAATACGCCCAAGAAACCATACTGATTATAAATCTTCTTTTCTAGATTTCGGCATGTTTCGAGAATTGATCTTAGACTATCATTAGTTTTAATATCAACCGAGGCGATGTATTGTTTTTCAACATTTTTTTTAAGTTCCGAGAGAACACTTGTCGCTTTATAAAAGGTTGAAAGTTTCCTATAATGCTCATCCAATAAGTACTTACGCAAAGCAGGAACATTGGAGTATTTTTCAAGTTCCTCCTTTAGTGTTGCTAAAGTGCCTGAAGAATTTGCCATACACCACCACACAATATATTTCATTGAATCAAGCCCTAGCCGTTTTAACATATCATCCTTTGCCGATTCAGACTCAAAAATGTCTTTTAGTTCTTTTCCCATATAGTCCATGCTCGCAATTTCCATATATGAGAAATCTCTGTAGAAATATTCAGCCAAAGTACTTTTTGATATTTCTCGTAAAATTCGAAGATCACTTTCTGTTATTGCATTTGCAGCCATAGAGAAGATGGCGGAAACAGGGAAACATTTTGAAAAGCATTTGCGAAAAGCTGATGACTTAGCTCTGTTATTTTCAATAATTCTGTTTCCCTCAACTCTATAATCAATATCCCAGTTGCAACCATCAATATCACTTGTCACCAATTCATCACAACAGCTATACACTGCTATGACATTAAGACCACTCACTCGATGCTCTCCACCATTTATTTGGGCTAAGTAGTCTTGTGCAGCCTCAATATCCTTGCTTCCAAATTCTTTTCGAACTACGTAAACAATGATATCAGGTTTCCTGTTTTTATCTCTAAATAATTTTTTTGCATTTTCAGAATCGTATTTTAACCAAGAATCATCACCTGGAGTATCAATTATACTCATGTCAAGTAATGCCTGATGTTTTAGATAAACATCAAACCATACAATTCTGTCTCGAATATTCAGTGAATCCTTTTTGCTTATGTCGACAAGTTCCCGGTACTGTTCAAGAGTTATCTTTATAGTTGTTTTGTCTGTTAAGTGAACAACTACTGTTTCTTCCTTTGTGGGATTCTCGTTGGTGTGCATCAGAACACTGACATTGCCCGTAACAATTCCATCACCCATGGGAAGTTTTGTAATACCTAATAGAGAATTTAGCAGCGTGGATTTGCCTGCTTTTGTTTTTCCGACAACCGCAATTTTTAATTTCTCATTAAGTTTCGTTCTCGCATCTATTACAGAATCAATAACCGAAGGAAGCCTATCCATATCTGCTTTCGCGGATATAGAATCAAGCTCCCTTTCTATGAACATTAGTAATTCTTCTGGTCTCATTTCTTTTGTAGATTCGCACAGACTGCTGCGCTGTCCTCAACAAGCTTTTTAATGGCTTCAAAGTTTGCCCTAACTCGCAAAGCTTCATTTTGCATTCTATTTTTACGTAGCTGTAGGCTCTTCTTTTCTGTTCGAACTTCTCTTATAAATTGCTTTGCCAAATCTGTTGATTGGTCTATCTTAGCACGATTAACTTCTTTACTAATGTTTGCAAAGAAATCCTTTATTTGCTTTTTGCAAACTTCTAAAATCTCATTTCTTTGTTTTCGCTTCCTGTCTTCTTTACTTTCCTTAAAAATAGAAAAACCAGCAAAGACTCCAACGAGTACACCGGAAATTGCACCTACGGCAGCTCCAATGGCAGTTCCAACACCAGGCGCAATTCCTGTTCCTATCGCAGCACCTACTTTCGCACCTATAGCACCGCCAGCCCATTGACCAGCAGCCCCAGCAACAGTAGAAATGGCCCCACCGACCCAAACAGAACGATAAAGGCCTGGCATCGTCTGACCAAACTTAGCATTTCCAATACA
>ERZ1023679.50-NODE-50-length-19433-cov-9.889411_pt1 | contig 19433 bp, 15 predicted proteins | sample MGYA00380344_ERZ1023679 | MGnify/ENA primary metagenome ERZ1023679 (study PRJEB33179, sample SAMN07448986) | human gut metagenome | biome: Human-gut; feature: Human associated habitat; material: Faeces | host: Homo sapiens | place: India: Bhopal | collected...
TATCCACCCATGCCGGATAATAATCTATCTCATTCTTGGAAGTCTGATGGATAAAACCGCCACAGGTAAATCCGACACCCTGATAACCAGCATTTTTCACCTTTAGTAGGAACTTCTCCTGCATCAAGGCTCCCATACCAACTATCAAGAAATCAGAATTCAGTTTAACGATATGCTTAGCCTCCTCATCCATTTCTTGTTCTGAAGCAAAGTAACCGTTACGATAACCTGCAAACTTCACCTTTGGATATCGCTCACGGAATATCTCCACGGCCTTCTCCATCTGCTCCTGCTTAGAAGCCACAATATAGATGGTCTTTCCATTATCCTCTGCATACGAGAACAACTCCGGTGCCATCGAAGTCATGTCAAAACTTCTTCGAGTCACCAACTTGCCATAAACCAACTTGATGGCTTTCACCAGCAAGCCACCATCGGCAAAAATACCATCCATCTTATCAAACAGTTCCTTATTATCCAGAGCTGTGAGATAAGATACAGGATTGAGGTAAGTATAAACCTTACCCTTTGTTTCAAATATCTGATGAACGGAAGATTTTTCCGTTGACAATATTTTATTGACTAATATAGATTTCATAACCAACTACTATACATTATATTTTATCCCCAATTTCTTCAACTCTTCTTCCACACATTTCTGAAAGATAGGTGAGTCTATCAATGCCTTTTTAACCACATCTTCACACTTATTCGGCTCGAAATTATCATCAATATCCATCTTGATTGCCTGAAAGCATTCAACAAGAGTTTTACGACCACCATTTTTCTTTACATAATTTACAAGTTTATTCTTTAGGGAAATGATAATTTTTCCACATGCATTATCATAGACTTGGAACATTTTCTGTCCCTCATCATCCATAGTGTTCTTTATAAGTCTAAAAGTCGCATCATCAATACTTCCCTGTTGAATATAAAATCGGATATGAGGCAAGCCTTCTTTTTCTTCAACCTTACAGTAGAGATAGTTTTCTTTGGGTGGTGTATCCAGATAAACATTCCAGTATTTTCTATTTCCCTTACCATCTGTAATGTTATCAGACTTATGTCCATTACACAACATACACGACGGTATTAAGTTTCTGGGATGTACCGCAAACAAAGGATAATCATTCTGAGGAATAAAATGATCCATAGTATTAACCAAGTTGATTTCACATAGCGGACAAAAGTTATTCTCATAACCTTCATCATTTAATACTTCCTTCCGCAGTTTGGCTATTCCTGTTCGAGTATATGAATACAGACTCCTCATCTCCTCCTTGTCTGAAGCTTCCAATATAGGATGCGTTCCTTCCAAAGATTGAAGTTTGTTTGCGCCAAAAGCCGTATCATAAGATTGGATATAATCTTTATGAGTTTCAACTCTTTCATGGCATCGCCCTTTAAAGGTTTCTTCCTTTGACAAATGCTCTTCACCCCTTCTTTTGTTGGTAGAGTCAATGATACCTTTGATGAATTCAATATCATCAACACCCACAGGTTTAAGCTTCCTCATAGTTATGTTTGTCTATTACCGATTGTATAAGCAATCTCATATTCATACCCAACATGTTATGTGCACCTTTTAGCTTATCAACTATTGCAGCATAATCATAATGACACTTCCTGGCTACTGATTCCACAAAGTGCTCATATTTCTTTTCATCAGACATGTTCTTGAATATCACATCACTTAATATCGATACATCTTCACCAAAACACTCTATACCAATTTTTGCAACACTCAAAGTATTACCTATTCTTTCCAGAGTATATACATTGTCGGAAACCATTTCCCTAACAATCAATGGAGAGTGGGTGGCAATGATAGCGTATGATTCAAATTCTTCCAAGACATCACAGATGGCTTTCATCAGTACTGTAATTGCATGTGGATGCAAGTGCTGTTCGGGCTCATCAAACAAGAGGAGAGTATCATATCGAATATTTGCCATAATTTCAGTCAAGGAATAAACATAGATAGATTCTCCTGAACTCATATTTTGGCAAAACACATTTATATTATCTTCTACCAACCTATAGTCTCCTTTCTCGTCTTCTTCATAAAAACCGTCTATGATATCTTTATCGATAACGGCTTTCATAATGTGTCTCCATCTCCTTAGAAGTTGATTAGAAGAGCCTCTGTATAAAATCTTCTTTAGATTTCCCTTGAAAATAGCAATTTGGTCTTGCTGTGAAAACAACTCAGTTTGATTCTTCAACAGACCACAATAATGATATTCTACGGTATAATCTGTTGAGACAAGAGGGAACTTGTCGAATGGAGAGTAAGACATCACTATGATTTTACTCATGATAGGTGGCAAACCTACAAATGCACTTTTGTTCTTTCCTATTAAAGACTCAACAATGTTGTTTAACAGAGTAGATTTACCTACACCATTTTCTCCTATAAGACCTATCATTCGATGATAAGGTTCACAATTATAAGCAAAGTCGAAATCAATATCAACCGGTGTTACATTTCCCCCACCATATTTCGGTTCATAACGATAGGTAAAAGCATAAGACAGTCTCATATCTCTGCCGAAGACCCAATAACGACCTTCTCTTAAAGCTCGTTCTGCTGAGTTATCTCTCAACAAAGATGATTTGAAAGCAATCGTATCAGCAAACTTTTCATGAATTTTACTATATAAAGCAGCGTCCTTTAACTCACCCAAGTAAATATATGCCCTCTCAGCAAACAACTTAAACATATTATCATAATAGTCCAAATTATCTCCCAAGGAGCAATAATTATCATCAAGTCTATAAAAGCGCTCTGGTAAAACTGTACTTGTGTCATGCTCAGATAGCTTCATAATCTTGACTCTGCCGAGAAACTCTATCTGTTTATTTTTCTTATAGTATAGCCTAAACCAAGTCTGGTATCCATAATCATTCCACATATTATTGAAAGTCAGCATAAAGCATTCCTCCTCATCGGGAACTTCCATTTCTTTCTCTTCAAAACGGAAACGATTTGTAACAACAGACTTACATCTAATGAAAGGTATCCGATTATCCACTTCAGGCGTAATATCTTCACCAATCGTTTGAATTACATGCCTACCATCATTATTAATTATCTGGTAGTTTTCTGTTTCGAGAATCTTCTGCAAATCATTGATGATAGCTTTATCAGGCATAATATTGATGAGACCTTCCACAAAACGCAATAGTTTATGCTCATCATCAAGTATATGGAGCACAGACAAATAGAGTCTATCTTGCGTCCAATCATCATTCATGAAATAGTGCTTATCTATCTCATCTCCAAGGATTGTATACCGAGAGTCTTCACCTGTAGAATGACTCTGATAAACATTCCACAAAGAGGAAATCAAGTTAAGCACATCGTGTTCATAACGCAGCTGATCATCCATGCGCTTAACTATTCCATATATAGCTTGTCTAGCTTCTTGTTTCATATAAAATTACGTTTAATACGCATACCTCAGCCATCCAAAACCCTTCATATCCTTCATTCGCATGATAAACTCCGATGCCAAGAAACAGAAAGCGATGGTCACAACAAACAGAAGAGGACCATTTTCCCAACCAAACAATTGTTTTGGAATTTTCTTAAAGCAATCATGAATCACATAGAAAAGTATACTATAGGTTCTGAATCTACGATATAACTGCAGATGCTCTGGTAGCTGCCATGTATAGGCCGCAACAAACAAAGCAACAACACAAAGAATCTTTGGCACAATAGGAATAAAGAAAGATAAAATCAAGAATAGCAGTACAGCCACCCATGCAAAACCATTCCTTACCTTCTCCATCCAAGTTATTACAGATTTATTGGCCATAACATATCCTAATGTTATCCAAAGCAAACCGCCAGGAAACGATAAATTAGGCGAATTGAAATCATTATACCAACCATAAAGGACAGCCAATTCAGAAGGTAACTCTTTAACATAGTGTAAATACAAATATACCAGCAATGGCAAAAGTATTACCAAAACGTCTTTCTTGAACAATCGGCTTAATCCCCAGACCATAGGAACTCCTACAAGCAATGCCCCTAAGAACCAACTTGCATCAAACATATTTCCGAAGAAGAAATCTCTTATTATATAAAGAGGTACCCATATTGTAAACGGATGGAAATACTCCTTCTGCAAATATATAATCGGACTCCATATCACACACCAAAATAGGTATAAAATACAAAGTCGTTTCATAAAATGCAGAACTAGGTTCATCTGGCATTCTTCGTATCTTGCTTTCCTAAAAAACAAGAAAGAAGAAATCACGAAGAATGTCGGAACTGCCAGACTTTCAATTGGATGTATCACATAATTCTGAAAAATGGGGGGAGTGATAAGATAACCTTGGACATGAATATCCACGATTAAGAATGCCATGATAAATTTCACGACATCAAGCCCTGAAATGATTTTCTTTGGTTGCATAAACTAATTATTTTAAATTTCCTAAGAAGATTAAACGTGACCACTTGTTCATCATTAGGATTATATTTATAATTTGAGTAACAATCAATGTAATAATGGTTATTAATGCGTACTCCAAATATCTATTATCTATTGAAAAAAATGAATTACAATATCTTATAACATAAAATATGAGAGCCATATGAATTACATATATACCCAACGTTTGTTGCCCAAGATAAGTAAGAATCAGTATTTTTTTTCTAAAATATTTCTTAAATATTACAGGTATAGAAACACAAGCAAAAAATGCAACAAGCATTTTATAAGCTAACATCACCACTTTACCACCTTCTGGATAAAAAGTCGGTGGTTGCTTTCGTTGCCAAAAGAAACATCCGATAAGGAAAAGAATAAATATTGCCCCCCCGAATTTTATAGAAATAAACTTATTGTACACATCATACTTTTTCATGTAGTATCCTATTATATAAAACAACCCCAAATCCAATGTATGTGATATACCTAATATTTCTGTATGGCAAGCTTTTATACCAACTTGAAGAATAACATATGCTAGAGGTAAAATTATGAGTGAAGATTTTTGTTTTTTCTCGCACCAATAATCAATTCCGGTAGTAAAACAAATTATCAAGAACAAGTCCCAAATAAACCACACTGAAATCGTTGGATTATAAAAGACATCAATCCAATAATGTAGATTCATGGTAGCAACAGCATGCAATGTCACCCATGCAACAAAAGGCAAAACTAATTGTAATGCACGTCTTTTTAACACACTAAGCTCTGTCTTTTTACGATAATTAACATATCCGCTTGCCCACATAAAAAGTGGCATATGAAAAGAATATATAAGCCTAAAAAGTGGAACCTCATCAAAATGCGGATTTGAAAATTGTATAACATGCCCTAACACAACACATATTATCAAAAAGCCTTTCAAATTGTCTAAATAATCAAGACGAAAACTAGACCTTAATTGAACATTATTCATCATATTATAAGTTTTCTGTCAAATATGCGATAGAACGTTTCTTTTCCTCAGCTATCTTTATATTAACAGGTTCATAATCGATACTAGTATCCATAATACTAGGAAGTTTACTTACATCATTAGCAATTCTGCCTTCCAAGCCAAATTGTTCTAAAAGATGAGTAAGCTTATTACTATTCATACCACGAACAATTGTACAGAATTGCTTGTTGAACTTGATAGAAAATACAGAACCATGGAATGTGTCTGTTACAATACATGTAGCGTGTTTGAAATAAGCCAACACCTCAAAAGGATGTGGAACTATAGTCATATCGCACCATGAAAAATAATGACCAATACTTACCAGTTTTAAACCTTTATTCTTAGCATAAGCTCGAATGGCATTAATTTCATTTTTATCTGTAATACGCCCAGGGTAAGTATAGACTATCATGTAATCTTTCAAATTCACAGATGCAGGCATATGCTTAGTATAGTCATAGATAAGAACAGGATCCACATTCTTGTGTGGAATGCTACCCGTTAACTCCTCCACAACTTTCACACTATTCGCATCTCTAACGGAAATCTTATCAATATTTTTCAAGAGACTAGACACAATATCCTTGATACCTAGTTTTTCCAGCTTAGGCACAGTAGTAGCACCAAAAGAGGCAGCATAGGTTATTACCTTATGTGCATTCAAACCTTCTCCAAATAACTGCTTAGAAAAACCGAACCAGGTTTTTTGGGCACAATTAAACACCTCATCACTACCGATGACTACGGTATCAAATTGCTCTGTTGTAATACCTTTCTTTACTCCCAGTTCAGGCAAGAACTCTTTGGCAAAACGACTTTGAAACTGATAGATGTACTTAAAGCGGTTCACAAAATCCAATCCCCATAATCTTTCAACCAGCAGATGAATCTTATGGAATTTACTAATTCTATAATCACCAAGTTGTTCACCAGGTACAATGTTCACGAACTCACACTGATGCCCTAAAGCCTCAATATTACTTTTCAACGAGAATGCCTGGAGGAAAGAACCATAGTTCTTTACCTCCTGCATTGATAATATTCCGATTTTCATTTATCCCAAAATGTTTTAATGTGATTACCTGCATTGGTATGAATAATTTCTCCAGATATGCACTGACTTGCATCACTTAGTAAGAAGCAAGCAACTTCAGCAACCTCTTCAGGTAAAAATATTCTTCCACTTGCACAATCTCTATAAAGATTACCATTTGCCCCATCAGCATATTCTTTAGTCATCTCACTCAAAGTAACCCCAGGAGCTATAGCGTTAACGCGAATACCAGATTGATAAACACGTCTCGAAAAGGCCTTAATCATAGAATTAACAGCAGCCTTTGTCATACCATAAGGTATATCGTAAGCCTGATTAGCAGTTTCCGACGAGATAACAAGCAAATTTGCTGTTTTTCCAGGGTCCTTCAGTTTTCTTTGAAGGAAAGCCTTACACAAAAAATAGTTGCCTCTCATGTTTATGCCAAACTGTTTATCAAAACCTTCCAACGTGACATTAGTAAATACATTCTCATGAAGACTTACTCCTGCATTACTTACAAAACTATCAACCGGTCCTTTTAGTCGCTTCTCACATTCTTCAAAAAACTTTTCTGCCTCTGATGCTTTAGATACATCAAAAACAAAATAAGAACTTGCATTACCTAATTTCAAGGTAGCATTCTTGAGCTTTTCCTCATTCCTTCCAATAATAAGGACATGAGCTCCCTCTGATATGAACTTCTTTGCCATAGCCAATCCTAATCCGCTACCTCCACCGGTAATTACAATATTCCTATCTTTTAAAGTTTTCCCATATTGTATCTGTCCAACATGGACAATTACCTTTTCTTTAGGTTGTTCAAATACTATGAATTTCGCAACCTTTCTTATAATTCTCTTGAGTCCCATATTAAATTTTCTTGCCCAAGGAAGAAGCTATTTTTTTTGCTTTTTCTTCACCTATAGTCTTCTTTATCAGTTCTTTTGTATTACGAATTATCTCAGATTGCAAGTCACGTGGACGACTTTCATCAAAGAAATCATAAATGGAATCTGCATCTGTCTTCATCTCTGAAAATACTTCCAAGAAAATCGGCTTATCTGAATCTATTTTCATAAATTCTAGAAGTGCTTTTTCGTAAGACGCCTTGTCATTTGCCGACAAGTATATAAAACCATTTTCCTTTACCCAACCCTCAGCTTTAGTATTATGGCGAGCTGTCGTATGTAAGTCACTATACTCATCCTTCCACATGTGGTTGAAATAAAATTCCTCACCTCCATGATTATTTATAAGGAGAATCCTCACATTCTTTCCCAAATGCCTTATTCTTAAAGCATTCATATCATAGAAAAATGCCAAATCACCAATAATTAAATAACATAATTTATCAGTATATGCAGATTGTCCGATTAAAGAAGACATACAACCATCAATTCCATGAGTACCAATATTGGCATATACTTTAATATTAGGATTAATCTTAAAGAAATTTGTGATTCTAATACTATCGTTGATACTTAAATGTAATGTTGACCCAGAAGGAATCTTTTCAACAACATTCTTGATCGCATAAATATTTCCATATTTAAAATCCGGATAGACAACTTTTTCAATATACTCTTCTATCGACTTGGAATAAGCCAAATCATTTGAAAGATCTCCAGCTAAGCTAGATATTTTTTCAAAGAAATAAACTTCTGGACATTCAAAAATTGTCGTCAAACTCTTGTACATATCAAGTACACGGCCATCTTCCATGATAGACCAATGCTCAAATTCACCTTTGTACTTCAAAAGCATTTCCTTTATTCCCCCAAACACATTACCTCCTAATGTAATCACAATATCTGGCAAGAATTCCTTGAATTTGTTCACAGTAATATAACGAGTATCCATGGAAACTGTAGCATTAAAAGCTCCTTCACATTCAACATTACTCATATAATCTACAGATATAGCAGAGTTGAATTTTCTAAAGAATGTCGTTAAAACCTCATTCAACTTATCAGAGTAAAAACTTCGTTGACCTACAGTAACAAGAATTTTCTTTGCCGTTTTCAACTTCTCGACCTTTTCTTGCCATACAGAATCATCTGACAACAATTCAACCCTATCAATTTTAGTAACCTGAGGAAGACTCTTCGTATTGAAAGAATTATTATACGATTTCATCGGAATATTGATATGCACTGGTCCTGTTCCATGATGATTCAATTCCAGTAATGCCTCGTTAACTAATCTCTGACAATATATCCAATCATCCTGATTATTAATTTCCGAAGGTAGATTGACTGACTTTCGAACATGTCGGTCATACATTCCAACCTGGTCGATCATTTGATCTTCCCATTGTCCCAACATTGCAGGATTGCGGTCACTAGTCATAACTATTAAAGGAACACCTTGATAATAAGCCTCAGCTACAGGTGGCCAATAATTACAAGTAGCAGTAGAAGAAGTACATGAAATAACTACAGGCTCCTGAATTTGTTGAGCCAATCCTAAGGCAAAATAGCCTGCACTGCGTTCATCCACTACAGAATAGCATCTAAAGAAATCATCTTTCTCTATAGAATGAACGAAAGGAACATTACGGCTACCTGCCGACAATACACAATGTCTGATACCCCATTTCTTAAACAGGGCGATAATGATTTGGTATGATTTTAATTCTGTATACATATATTAATTCAATTTAAAATGTAATCCATCCAGGAGCCTGTCTACGATAATTTACGACAGAATTTGACCATTTTTCAGGTGCAACAACAATAGGTTCTCTCGTGTTCAGATAAGCTGCCCACCAACTAAAAGAAGAATTGGCTATAATCATATTTTTGCAAGAAGACATCAGTTGCATATCTATATAACTATTTTCGCCACGATTCCAATTTACCACATTATATTCTGCACCCTTGAGCAACGGACAAATATGTTGTTCCAAATATTCTATATCATCAGAGAACAAATAATAAACTGGATGATGAACCTTAGATTGTATATATTCAATAGCTTTGGTATAATAATCAAGTCCGCAAAGTCCTTTATATCTCCAATTATTGAGATAGTCACCTCTTCGAACATGGATGCAAACAGAATTTGCATCTGAGAGAATTTTAGTTATGACCTCTTTATTTTGACCTGTCAATTTTGGTTTAAAAACCAATTCCTTTACAATGACTTCCTTAAACTTATTGAAGAATTCACAATTTTGCCAATATCCATCGTAGTATTTATTGGATGGATCATGGAATATTGCCTCATTGTATGCACCTCCAGGAAACTCTCCCTGCATTGTTTTTCTTCTTGGCAAGTACTTCAATAAATGGAAATCCACCCAGTAATTAGGAAAGTACCAGGCCAATTTAAGAATGTCCTTGACCTTTGCTTCATTTAATTCTACTCCAAAGACTTTTGAGATTTCTAATCCTTGATGAAACTTGAAACTCTTATAGTAATGAGTATCTACAAGTATTTCTTGCTTAAACGTCTCTCTTAAAGCCACGGAAAAGGCATAGATAAACATCTGATTACCTAAACCACCTACATATTTTACTATTTTCATATCATCCAAAGTATTGCTCTATAAATCCAACTACAAACCATTTTTATCTTTCCAAATTTTGAGCTATCACGCCCCTTATTGAAATATGGATCAACCTTCACCTTATCACGAATTATGATAATTGGATCATATCCCATATTTTTACCCTCAGGGTATGCATATGAAGGAATTAAAGCCTTACACTTATGTTCAAATAAATATTTGTTTAAGTGAGATTCATCATGTACCATAGCAATGATTCCATTATTATAATCGGTTCGTGTATTCTTGGCGCAGGTTCTTATTAACTCCAAATATTCCTTAGCTCTACCTCCATTCAAGGATCCCATATAATATCTATACTTATGACCAAGTTTTAAAGGTATATAAGCCAATGACTTTCTGTTACGCTCGTACGAATAAAAGAAGAATGGTCTTCTAAGAATCAAAGGGTGCAAAACAGCTGCGAGATTACCATCACTAACAGAAGGCAAAAACTCTTCACCAACCGGCTTTACAAACTGCATATTGGCATTAAAGAAATATATGTAATCAAAATCTTTAATTTCATTCTCTATACTCAAAAACAAGTCGAAACGGAATAAAGAGTCAAAAGGGAATCCCTGACATTTTCTATAGAACAAGTGAACATTAGCGTCTTTACATAATTCCATATTATCAGTAAATACAAAATATTTCTTGTTCGCTTTACCTTTCAGAAAAAACTCTTCTGAAGACTTATAAAATCCATCCCAGAACTGGTTGTACTTACCTGTACAAATATATAAAATTGCTATTCTCATAAATATTATTATATTTGTTTTATATAATTAATTATTTCTGATGCGATCTTCTTTCCAGAGAATCTGTCTTTTAACTTTTTGCATTCAGTAAGCATCTTATCATACTTGACCTCAGTTAAAGAAGAAAGCTGCTGTAATCCTATCTGTATGTCATCATACAATATAGAACAAGACTCATCATAAATTTCTCTGAAGCTTGAATGATTAGCAGCCAACAACGGCAAACCATAATTAGCAGCAATCATAAGAGGACCTGATTGTGTAGTATCCCGATAAGGCAATACCAAGAAATGGTGAGAGGCAAAAAGATTTGGAATTTCGTCATTATCTATAAATCGAATTTGCAAGTTATATCGTTCAGAATGCTTTATCAATTTTTCACAATCATTCCAATAAGAACCTTTACCACAAATACTCAACTCAATGTTTGTTAAACCATTTTCATATAAAGCCTCAAGTCCATTTATTAGGATATCCAAACCTTTATTATATTCTATGCGTCCAAAAAACAACAGTTTTGTTGTTTTACCCAAAGTTGGCCTCACCATTGTAGGCAGACCAAAGTCCTTAACGCTGAGATGCGTAGAAAAAACATTCTTACTGCCATAACGACTTAATAACACTTGCTTTTGACTATTAGAAAACGTAATAAAATGATGGTTCATTTTAATCGTGAAATCAGTAAACAACTGTCTTATCTTTCCATTATGGGTACCTGAATGAACCAAAACATCATGAATCATATAAATGGCATTTCTTTTCATAAATATTTTGTTCACCATCGACCAATAGAAATCCTGTTCTTCTTTTACAATGATATCTGGATTAATACCATTTATCACCTTGGCCATCTCTTTGTAATAAAGGAATTTACATGGTGAAAGTTGCTTTATACTATTATTCATCCAATATAGTTTTATGCTATATTGCTGTGCATAATTAGTAACAACTTCACGCTTGACTCTTGGAGATTGTTCATTATTCATAAAGAACCAATGAATATCGTACTCCTCTGACATATAATTGAGGATACCCATATCCACATCATACATCCATTCTGAAGATATATATACTAATTTTTGTTTCATAACCCTTTCTTTTGAATATGTTTAAACAAAATATGTGGAGATAAATAATAAAGAATACACATTATTATGCAATGACGATTCAGATGCTTAGTGAAAAGCCCCTTCCATAAGTTTTCTGATATAATATTTTTGTAATATTTATCAAAAATGTCCCAAAAAAGGAAATGATCTATTTGCTTTTCTACTTTTGCCATTGCTCCTAACATAAACATCAGTACGCACACAACTTTTTCTGCTCTCCAAAATTTTAAATCCTCAGCTGCAACTTTCTTTTCAAATTTTGTTAATTCTTTAAATACTATAACCAAATCATCAAAATTCTTTTTAGAATATGATTTTGTGATTGCACCAGATTCTCTTTGAAGATAATAATAGCAAGGAATATCAATAATATTAATACTTTTTGCTAGATATAATGCGCGTAAACAATATTCTGCATCTTCATGCAATATCTTCGGATAGTACACTAAGTGGTTTTCCTCCAAGAAAGATAGCTTATAAACATATTTTTGAGTCGGTGTTAATCTATTATTATCAAAAAGAAAATCTTTACCTCTACAATTTATACTTTTAATACTATCTCTTGAAAATGGCACATACGTTGACTTCCCTGATTTTTCTTCAACAGACATCAAACCTATCGCAAACATATCCGAATTGATTTCTCTAATATGCTTTATAATTAGATTTAAGCAATCATGAGAAATCCAATCATCACTATCTACACACCAAACATATTGCCCTTTAGCCATAGCTATGCCATTATTTCTTGCCATACTTAAACCCTGATTCACCTGATTTATTATCTTTAAATTTGAGTATTTAGTACTATAAGCATCAACAATACTCATACTTTTGTCAGGTGTACCATCGTTAACTACGATAACCTCATATAAAGATAAATCAATATTATTAGCGAAAATACTATTCAAACATTTATCTATATATTTTTCAACCTTATAAACAGGGATTATTATACTTAAAAGAATCATATTTTATCAAACTATTATTTGTTCCTAATCTATATAATAATGACATTATCATTATTGGCAAAAACATATTTATACCCATCAAACTCGTTGCACTGTCTACCAACAGCCACCCCAATACAAAAAAGACAAAAAGAATCTTGTTATTCTTAGGTAAATGTTTAAAAACATCAACATAGAAATAAGCATATGCCAAAATACCTATTATTCCTTTTTGTAATATTGTAACCATCCAAATAGACTCTGCACCATATAGAAGACTATAATCGAAACTTTTCATATCCATAATGTTCACATTACCATATCCTAACAACCAACAGTTTTGTACCAAATATATTGAATATGCAAACTGTTCCAAACGTCCTGTTGTATTACTACCTTCTACAGATGATTTATCAGGATTAATAATCGAATTTACCATTTCTATTACATATGAGCCAAATAATGCACAAAAACATATAATTGCAAGAATTACAATTAGCTTTTGTCTTCCTGATATTCGATTCAGTTTGGTCATAAGTGGTAATATCATAATAGCAACTCCTAAAAGGGGAGTTCGTGAACCACTGGTTATAATACCAATTGCACAAAAGAAAATCGCAAAATACATGGATTTTGCAAAATATTCCTTTTTATAACCAAAATACATATATAAAAATGTTATTAAAAACACCACGCATTCAACACCATAGCTGATTGAATGGGAACAAAAAGAACGTATTCTACTAAAGTTTCCAAAACGAACCAAACTATTATCTGTAAATTCTGCATTATAAAAAGAATCATGAAAATTTCCCAATAAATTTTGGTCAGTAACTAATTGAAAGAAACCATTACCTGCCAATAGTATTGCAAACAAAGTACAACTTTTCAAAAATGTATTTGTTATACTCTTATCTGAAAGACTATAAAAAAACACAAATCCATATCCATAAATACAGAAAACTTGTCTTAAGAATTCACCTATATAGAAAGAAGGATAAAATGAAAATATAACGCCAGATATTAACAATATCCCAAAAGACTTTTTCCAAGGGAAGTTTTCTATTATGAGTTTTCTCTTCTTTATGAAAAAGATAGCACATACTATAGTCGACAAAGCTATATCAAAAGATGTTGGTCCTAATTTAAAACCTTCATAAAAGAAGAATTTAAATGGCGCATATATTACAACACCCTTTCTGAAATCTTTTAGCAGAAAATAAAGAAAAACGAGAAGGAATAAATACTGCATTTTACTATTTATTTTATAGCTTTATTTAAAAAATCAGACGCTTTTTCACGTTCTTTTTCTATAATTACATTTACATTTCTATAATCTATCGTCTTTTCTTCGAAGGCGCAATCTTTAAGATTGTAAATTATTCGCTCTTTGAGTCCAAATAATTGGAGCAAATTTTCTATTCTACTACCCCTCTTATTAAATGAAGGTATATAAGAATAGAAGGACTTACCAAATATCAGAGAGAATACTGTACCATGGAAAGAATCTGTAAAAATCTCACTTGCATTATGAATAAGTCCCAACCATTGCTCTGGTGAAACATCAATAAGACCTATTACATTTTTATCATTGCAAGTATAAGGTGCATCTTGAAAAGCATGCACTATATATACATATTTTTTATTCTGTCGTTTTGCATATTCTTTCATGAAGGAATGAAAATCTGATAGATAACTTAGGGTAAAACCGAAAACATATTCATTCTCATACAAATCAAGGGAAGTATCAATTATTTCTTCCCATTTTGTTGCTGGCAACAAAAATGTTGGATCTATGATTCTGTACACTGGTTTATTAACACCAGAAAGTATATCTTGGGCTTCTTTTTCTCTAACGGAAATATAATCATAGCTTCTTAGCCAAGAAACATATTTCTGCTTAATCTCATCAGGTATACTTGATACCCCAATACTTGTTGCATATGAAATTTTTCTTCCTTCCTTTACAAACGTTAAGAAATATGGTTCGATACAATAAGGTTGTGTTGGATTCCATAGTTGATCCGACCCTGTAATATAAATATCAAAAAGAGGAGGATTAGCATACAACTCACCTATAGAGTTATATTGTCTAGTATAGGCAATACGCTTGTCAAATCTTGCAAATAGTTCTTTCTTATGAGCAATTTCTTTAGCATAGACATTTGAAAATTTTCTGTTATTTGCATCATATCTGTGTAGATAATGACCTATAAATTTCTTTATTTCTCCTTTAAAACTTCTATGAATCTTCTTCACATCAAAAGGTTCATAACCTGGTGTTGGAATATAACCATCATGATATGGACGAAGTAAATCAATCACCATGCATTCATATCCTGAAATGTTAAGATAATGTTGCAAAGCATAACACTGTAACAGAGCACCATAATTTGGTGCTCTGTGGACTGTAAGAATACCAATTTTCATTGCTATTTTAATATTTTCTTTAACTTATTACCAAAAGAACTATGTTTAACACTAGCCATTGTAGACTTTAAGCTTTCTTGCATAGATGCCCCTTCAATTTTACTTATTTGTTCCCAAGCTGAACTTTGGTCATCTGCAGACGTAAATATCTCTACAATAAGTGGGCGATCTAAAATATTATCATCCACTATCAACTGCTTTATATTTTCAAACTCGACTTTGTTTTTAATCGCATGATAGTCAAATCCCAAGGAATTAGCCATACCCTTAACAAGTGAGGAAGAACAATTGCCGAAATGTCCTTCCGCAGCAATAAATGGTTCTACTCCAACTTCATATTTTGGACTTTGAAAATGCAAGAATTCGGCCCCATTTCCTGTATTAATAAGGATGATTCTAACATTTCCTCCTATATGACGATTCCCAATTGCATTTAGATCATAAAAGAATGCTAAATCACCAGTTACCAAATAATAAATCTTATCTTTGTGAACTAAGGAGGCCCCTATTAATGATGAAGTACAACCATCAATACCAAATCCGCCAACATTACACATAGTACTTATAGAAGAATGTATCTTAAAGAAATTCCATGAGCGCAAACAGTTAAGAATTGCAAAATGAATAACAGAATCATGAGGCAACATTGGGGCAAGTGATTTTGCTATCCATATATGGCTAAATGGTAATTCTGGAATCTTAGCGAATAATTGAGAATAAACATTTTCAACTTCATGAAAATAAGAAGAATCATTCGACCCAGAAAGATTAAAATCCTTCGCATAATTATCAAAAAATAAACTTTCAGGCATTTCGAACACAGCATCTATATGACCAAAAGTTTTTCTAAGTTCTCCATCTTCACTAATTCTCCAAATATTTTTAGCATGAATACATTTTGGAGTTTGATAATCTCCAGAAATTTCACCTATGTGTATAAGTAACTCAATATTCAACAAATTATAAGTATGCAAAACTTGTGTTCCAATCAGAGAATAGTCTATTCTATAATTTCCATGATAAGAACTTGTATGATCACAAAGAACAATCACGTTATACTTACTACAGAATTTATCTATTGCTTCAATTTCCTCTTTTACGAATCTTTTATGAGCTCCAACAAATATTGCAATTCTTCCACTTGGTATATGAGGTAATTGATCATAAGGCATAAAGCGTCTAATCATTGTAACAGAGGGTAAACTATCAGTATTACATGACTGAGTAATTGAAACTATATTTAGATGAACAGGACCTCCACCATGTCGCATAGATGATAGTATTACCCGATTTACTAAATAAGCACACTGTTGTTCGTCCTGCTTATCACGAACAGGAGTTAATTGAGCTCCATCTACAAAAATATCATTGGGATAACACGTTCTGTCTGTTACCTGAGGTATTAACTGTCCAATTGCCTCAATAGGTCGACTGCAAGTAAGTGTGATAATTGGCAGCTTACGATAATATGCCTCTGTTAAACCAGGCATATAATTACGAGAAGCTGTAGCTCCAGTACAGCATAGTACTACAGGCTCATTGGATTCTTCGCACATTCCGCAAGCCATATATGCTGCAGATCTTTCATCAACACAAGAATAAATTTCAAAATTACCATCATACTGAAGGCTAGCTACCAAAGCTGGATTAGTACCTCCAGGTGAAGCTATCACTTTTTTAATGCCAAAAGCTTTCATCAAAGCTATAACGATTTGCTGATTTTTATTATCTGTATATTTTTTAAACATAGTCTTAAAAATTATAATTTATATCATCAAAAGTAATAACGCCTGCACCGCCTGTCATGCACAATATGTCTCCAACAACACATCTACACATATTACTGACTAAAATTGTAGCCATATTTGCAATTTCAGTAGAAGTAGCATACCGCTTAGTTGGATTATTGACCAAATAGTAATCTCCATTATCTGAGTTTTTGGTCATAGGCGTAATTGTTGGTCCAGGTGCAATACCATTCACAACAATGCCGTAAGGTATTAAAGATTTAGCTAATCCTAAAGTAAAACCTCTCATACCCCATTTAGATATAGTGTAAGCACATGCTGCAGGTCTAAAAGAAGAAGAAGAAGCAACATTCAGGATATTGCCTTTTATGTTATTTTCTTTCATGTATTCAGCGACAATTTTTGACAAAAAGAAAGGCCCTTTTAAATTTGTATCTAAAGCTGAATCATAACTTTTTTCCTCTGCATTTTGCAATTTACAACCAAGTACACCAGCATTATTTACAAGGATATCTATTTTTTTTCCATTAAGATTTTCTTTTATCGAATCAAAAGTGGTAGAAAATGTTTCTACTTTTTGCATATCAAGCATAACCGTCATAACCCTTTCATTTGGGTATTCTAGGCATAAAAGTTGCTTCGCTTTTTCAAGCTTTTCTTCACTTCGACCTGAAATTATGACAGAAGCCCCACTCGCCAAAAATGATTTAGCTATAGAAAGACCAATACCTGAAGAGCCACCTGTTATCAAAGCTACTCTATCCATCAATAATTCGTTTGAATTTAGATTGATTATTTGTGGATAAACTTTGTAATCAGGAATTCCCTTTATGACATAAAGAAGAAAACGTTTAATTATATTTTTAATCATCATGTTTATTAAATTGTTGTTTTATCTTTGATTTTACAATATTTTTTTCCTTCGTGGACAATCCCACACAATAGATAGTCATAATCGTTACACACACACTTATTGCTCCAACGATAATAAAACGAAGGATTTCATTTGCAGAAATTATATTATGAACTAAAAGGGGTGGAATAAAAGCGACTATCGTAACCACAAAAGCCTTCAATAACACTTGTTGACAAAATCCTATTATTGGTAATCCTATCATCTCATGCAACAAGATTAATCTATATACTAATTGGATGATGAATATCAGAAATTGGATGATGAAAGCGACTTCTGGAGGAAGACCAAAATAAAAACAAAGCCAAGATATTGGAAATACCAATATTCCTGTACCTCCAACTATTATTTGGTATTTTTTAATATTTCCAGTCGAAATCATAGCAGTCATCATTGTGTTAGAAAGCACATATAACAAATCAATACATATTATAAGTCTCAAAAATGAGACAGTATGTTCGGGTACATTTTTTAACCATAAAGATAGTATTGTATTAGTTTCCAATATAATAGGTATCGCAAAAAACAAAACCAAGAAATACGAATATTTAGCTCCAGTATAAATCAACAAAAACATGTATGCTTTTTTATCTCCTGCATATGATTTTGTAATCTGAGGATTAATGGCAGTCGTGAAATTATTAACAAATTGTTGAATAATTCCATCAACTTGAACAGCGATGCCTCTTGCAGCATTAACCACTGGACCAAAAAAGAAATTCAATAAGATATTAACTCCTTGGGTCATTAGCATATAAGAACCTGTTCCAAAGAATTGCCATCCTGCAAAACTTAACATTTTGCTTAAAAGTTCCTTATCCCAAAGAAAATGGTAAGTACATTCTGAAAAATGTTTTTTACAATAATGTCCATAAGTTAAGCGAACAATAATAGCAACAATACACATTAATACTGCATAATATATTAATTTATCAATGGGAGAGCGCATGATTAAAAATGCAATAGCCAATTTACATAGAGCCTCCAAAATGCTAATATAGGCAAATGCAGACATTTTCTCATGTGCTATGATTACAGCATTGTATGGTACACTTATCAAATTGATGACAAAGGTGATAATAGAGAACTGCAGCACCCAATTAGCTGCCGTTATTCTATCTGCTGGTATTGTCATCTTTGCATTCAGAAACCATACGCCGACCGACTCTATCAAGACCACTATAATCAAAGACAGCAACAACTGTATGGTCACAGAGGCAGAAAAAATCTTATTGAGCTTACTCTGGTCGCCCTTTCCCAACTCATAAGTGATGAATCTGCTTATGGCAGCTGATAACGATCCTGAAATAACAGTGAACATCGCCACCACACCACCTACAACATTATATATACCGAAGTCCTCTACTCCCAACGCATTCAATATGACACGGCTCGTATACAATGACACCACCATCATAAAGAGCATTCGGAAGTAAAGAAGCAATGTATTCTTCGCTATTCGTTTATTATTATCTGATGTTT
>ERZ1023679.56-NODE-56-length-18749-cov-8.244784_pt1 | contig 18749 bp, 9 predicted proteins | sample MGYA00380344_ERZ1023679 | MGnify/ENA primary metagenome ERZ1023679 (study PRJEB33179, sample SAMN07448986) | human gut metagenome | biome: Human-gut; feature: Human associated habitat; material: Faeces | host: Homo sapiens | place: India: Bhopal | collected...
TCACTCAAGATGTCACTCAAGATGTCACTCAAGGTGTCACTCAAGGAAAAGATTTGGATGCTTGGATAGAGCGCCAAGTTGCTGTATATCCCCAAATATCTACAGAAGAATTAGCAGCACAGTCTGGTTTGACATCAAGGACTATTAAACGTCACATCATAAAAATGCCACATATCGTATATGTTGGTAGCGGCTATAGTGGTCATTGGGAGGTTAAGAAAAAGCAGGAATAACTGATATTCAAAAATAGAAACAAAGTGGCAAACAAAAGTGATTTCACATACGAGCAACTTGGCAGAGTATTCCGAAGTTATCTATCGGAACGCTTTGATGGTGATGCCAAAGAAGTAAGGCTGACCGTTGAAACGGCAGAGTGTATTATACCCAATACGCTCAATGACTACTTTGGCACCAAATACGAGTCGATCTACGATATTACAGAAATAGATGACGTAGAAGAATTTCGCAGGAAGATCAAGACGCACCCTATCTTGAAGAATCTCGACATGAGTGTGGAACCACGATACACTGAGGTTCTGAAATGGTACCGGCTATTCTTGAAAGCCCTGAATGCCAATACTGTACCAATGCCGGTATATGGTGAATATGATGATACCAACCATTCTTCTGGAACGAAGACTGCAGAACCGTCTGTTACACCCAAGCCAATGGTGGAAACTACCATATACTTGGAAGGTGAAGCCGGCGAAGCACAACCAGCAGAAATCAGAAAGAGAAACATGATACTCCGACAAGCCTGTATCAACTATTATAAGGCTTTACATGGTGGACACATCTTCTGTGAATGTTGTGGTTTTGATTTCACCAAGGCATATGACATTGATGACGAATATATTGAGATTCACCATCTCAAACCATTCTCACAAACAGAAGGGGAACATCCAGTGAACTCTCAAACCGACCTTGTACCCCTTTGTGCCAACTGCCATAGGATGATTCATCATGGGCAGGGAGGCAAAGGTAACTGCATGAGTTTGGAAGAGTTAAAAAGAAAATATAAAGGAATACGTTATAAAAACGAATAAGGATTATGGCAATAACTCCATATACAGAAGAGGATAAAAAACTGCTGGCATGCTTACCTAAGTGTCGTATCTGGCAGAGTGGTACAAACGCTTTTATAAGGGTGCAGACACCATGGATGACAACAAGGTTATAACCCTAAGCACAGAAGAATTGAAGAAGTTGTACCAACTTGCAAAGATTGATGCCAACACCTTCGTTTATAACGCATCAACTAATCCAGATAAGACCTCTTATCGATGGTTGGAATCTTTGCAGGTGTTGGGTGGACTGGCTGTACAAGCAGAGCTGAAACGAGATAAGAATGATGCTCTTCTACCCCAGCTTTGCAAGATCTTCCATGGCGAAGAAATAGAACTGGATGATTTGAAAGACCGTAACCGTGCTGTTGCCTTCCAAGAATCAATAGCACGCAAGCATAGTCTCTATGAATACCTGGACTGTATTCTCAGCAAGGAAAAAGAGGCTCCTTTTGCCAAGGAAGACATGAATCGTGAAGAAACCTGCATACCGCAGTTACTCCACAAGATTCTGGAAGCTGACGAGGTGGCAAAGAAAAATAAATTTGACTTTGAATGGGTGATTGCCTATACTGCAAGCAGAAACCAGATGGTTCGCCACCTGAGAGTAAAACTGAAACCTGAAGAGATTGATGGAGGTAAAAAACAATACATAGGCTACGACAGACTGCTTAAACCGGAATGGGGAATTGAACATCCTGAGGAAGTAGGTAGAATACGCTTTTATCTGCGATTCAAGGATAATGGTCGCTATGTACAGAAAATAGATAAAACAGAGGAACCTCTGTTTAAATATGATAATACAGGAAGTGAAAAGACTGGTTTCTTATCGGTAAACAAAATCGACGAGAATACCTATACCGATATTCCTGTATGCCATTTCGACAAGGTTGAGATGGTGATGAAGTACGACGAAAATCAGACAGACGGCACAAGTATTTCCGTGACAAAAGTTGTGCAGGAACTGCATGTAGCAGACTATATGCAGGTTTATGCCTTGCCTAAGACAAGCAACAGATTCAGCACGAGAAAGAATGCACAGGCTGCAACAGCCGTGATATTCTCTTCGGCCTATCATCTTGCTGAACCTTACAGAGAGTTGCCAGTGGTGTATGCACATTATAGAAATGGAGAAGAATGCGGTACTGACTATTGCTGGTGCCCTATCAATGATAAGGTTATACTGGTTGGTCCGGATGGCAAGGAGATATTGCCACCCTTCTTCAACCGTAATGGACTATACCAGGTTGTTACAAAGAAATATCTGAAGACCATCAAGTATAAGGATAATGTCTTTGTACTCTACAAGTATATCGATACAGACTACGATGACGAAGAAATGCAGGAAGATAATCTCCCTGTTCTTTTCGGACGCAGTGGTCTGGAAGTACGACATTATGCTACAGGTGCTTCAAAGGAAGGCGAACCTGTAACAGACTATGATCTGGAATGGCTGAAAGGAGCACGATATGTGGATTGGAACGAAGAAGAACCAGAGCAAGGTGCAATTCGCCTAAGAGTGACGGTAAAAGGCATCGTATTCAAACCACATGTGTATTATGTACCTTTCACTCCTGTCTCTGCCGGACAGCAACCTATCTGGCGAGATTTCGAACATATGCGTATCTGTACAGCTTTGGAAGGAGTAGATGACATACAAGATAACTTTGAAAAGTTGCTGGGTGTGCGTGAGCCTGATACCAAGCAGCTGAAAATAGGAAATGACCAGGCACAAATATTGGTGGACGTATATCGTCCTATCATTATGCGTGAACTATCGCAGAAGGATAGCAAAGGGAAAAGTCATATTGTGAGTTATGCTGGCAAAGAAGAGGATATACACATTCCTCTCATCAACTGCAACCAATTCTCTATAAGAGATTTCTCAGAAAATGGCGTGAAGGAATATCAAATCAAAAAGAACAGTAGAATGTTCTATGGTTTTCCTACCTTCAATGACCCTAACCTTTCTGTAGATAACTACAAACTGGAAATGCCGGTAGATGAACTTACAGAAGAGTTTCCTCTGGATTATCTGAAAGTATATATTTCAAAGGCTTTGGATGCTCCAACAGATTTATATGCATGGAACTACAAAACGGATCCTGTGGCTGTAGCTAACAGCAACGAACTATCAGGTGACGGCATCGTATTCCAAAGCATGAAATTCAATTCGTTTCCACGGCATTATGCCTTACCTTATATAAAAAAGGTAAAGTCTGGTTGGGGAGGTAAGAAATCGCAGATTGTAGTCGATGCGCTTTATTGCTTTGAGATTGTAGCTGAACACAAAACATACTTCTTCCTCTTCAATCCACTCATAAAAGTGGTGAAAGCAGGCAGACAAATTGGAGATATATTTCTCCCTCTTGTCAAGAAGCGTGGTTATCAGCTAACCGATACCGACATTGAAAATCTGTATCAGTTTGCCGTAGAGTTCCACTTCGACTGGATGCTTTTACCAAGAGAAACGTGGAGCAGGCAGATTGAAGATTTGTCATAAGATGCTGACGAGGTAAGCAAGATGAAGGAAGCTGTAACTGCATTCTTTCTGAAGACGCCAAAATGTTCGGATGAACGAGAGGAGAGTTGTCTAAAAGAGTTTCTTAAAAGATACTGGACTTTTGATGTTTGGCCAAAGATAGAGGAAGTTGCAGATAAGGCTCTCAAACTCATACAAGATAACCCAGATGCTTTGGGAAAATATGAAAACTTGAAAGAGTTTCTGAAAGACTATGATGAGTGCAGATACAAATTTAGCGAGATGAGTCACGCTATAGTTTCAAATGAAAATTAGAATATCGAGATATGAAGCAAAAATTCAGATTTGCAGAACTATATAAGAATAACCGTACAGCAGTAGAGAAAACTCTTGCTGCCATGTGGTGCGGTGAAGCAAGGAACGAAAGCCAAAAGGGATATATCAATCAGTTGAAGATGATAATCCCTGAGGTATTCGCTCCTAAGGATGCTATGCCATTGGTACAATGCATGAACAGCTACGAGACTGTCTATCCAGAACACGAAGCCGAGGCTAATGAAATGGTGGGTACACTCTGGCAGAAATGTATGCCTAATGAAGATACTTACTATCCACCTTATGAGCACCAGTATCAGTGCTGGAAGACTTTGTTGAAAGAGAAGACTCCTGACGGCAAGAATATGAGTATCGTTGTAACAACAGGAACAGGTTCGGGTAAAACTGAGTGTTTCATGCTCCCTCTTGTACAGGATCTGATAGAACATCATATACCTGAACAGGTACAGGCCATCTTCCTCTACCCTCTCAATGCACTGATGGAGGATCAGAAGGCACGTATGGAAAAACTGCTGGCAGGAACAAATCTCACTTTTGCTGTTTACAATGGTGATATGCCAGAGTTTCTGCCTAATGAAGAGGATAAGAACTACAAAAAAGTTCTCCGTAAGATTGATGCCATCCGTGGTATAACCAGGGATGAAACTGGAAATGTCATTGAAGAAAAATACCCTCATGTCATAGCCACTCGTGCCGAATTGCGTCAACACCCAGCTAATATTCTGCTGACAAACCCAACCATGTTGGAATATATCTTGCTGCGTGATAAGGATAGAAAATTGATTCATGAAAAGCAGGAAGAGGAAGGCGAAGGCACACTGAGATGGATTGCGTTGGATGAGACTCACACCTATACTGGGGCTGGAGCCGCTGAGATTGCCATGCTTATCAGACGTGTGCTCATGGCTTATGGTGTGACTACTGACGAGGTACGCTTTGCTACGTCATCCGCAACCATCGGAAATGGTAGCGAGAATGCCAAGGAAGAACTGAAGGATTTCATTGCTGGCATCACTGGACTGCAGACTAACCAGGTGAAATATGTGGATGGTAAGCGAAAAGGCATCGATGTCATTCCAGAAGAGGACAAGGAGTATTGGCTCAAGCTTATCAACGATAATCATGACGGATATATCAAACTCGATGACTTGATAAAAGAAGGTGATACTATCGAGGAGAAACTTGTGCGACTGGATGAGATGTGCCAAAAAGCAGAAGATATGGGCTTGGAAGACTTGCGTGTGAAAGTACATTACTTCTACCGTGTACCAAACCATGGTCTGTATGTTGACCTTGCAGACTCACACTATACCGAAGATGGTAGTTTCCGTGTCTATTTGGAAAACAAATCTGGACAGAGAAGCAAAGACGATGCACCCTTATTGGAAATGAGTCGTTGTAAGCATTGCGGTGAGTATGTTGCCATTGCTGAAGAAATGAAGTATGATGACGGCATTGGCTATCAGCCTATTACTATGGATGATAGCGATATGTTCGATCTTGACAACACAGAAGATACAGGCAAAACTCTCTATGTATTTGGTACTACAAAAAGTGAGAATGCAGAATATGACAACAATATACCTTATATTATTAAGGGTAACAGACTGCTGAATGTAACCGCAAGCAATCCTGCACCAAAAGGTTGGAGAATCATTGCAAATGCTCATTGCCAATGCCCTTATTGTGGTACAAAACTAACTAAACAGACAAAGCAGGATGAGGATAATTCTGATGTGATTCAAACAGACGAAGAAGATGCAAAGAAACTGCAGAAGTTCCGTGTTGCTCCAGATTTTATCTCCAGATTGATAGCTCCTTCTACTCTCGACTTGATGACAGAAGGAAAGCCAAAAGATGAATCTAAGATATATTTGCATAAGGGTCAGCAATATATCAGTTTTGTGGATAGTCGCCAGATGGCTGCTCGCAGTACTATCAAGCAGAACCTGGAAGAAGAACGTCTGTGGGTTTATGGCACCTTGTATCATGAGTTATGCCGAATGGCTACTGCTGGCAGTATGACAAAGGAAGAGGCTATTAAGCACTTCGAAAATATTTACGATACTACAGGCAGAAAAGACCCTCAGCACAAGAAGGCTGAAGAAAAACTGGACATTCTTGAAGGTAGCGATGAAGAAGCTATTCAGGCACTGCTCAATGAAGAGAAGCCTAAGCAGTTTTTGTCATGGCAGGACATTTTAGACGTGCTTATCAATGATAGGCTGGCAGATATTTTTTGTCAGCAGTTTGCCGAACGCTCTGAACTGAGCCCAGAACTTGATGAAGATGGCAATATAAAACCAGAGACGAAACGTAAATATATTCTATCCCTCATGGTGGAATATCTGGCGAAACGACCTTTGACTGCCGCAGCTCCAGAAACAATGGGACTTTTCACATCGTTCTATGAAGACTTAAAATCGGCATTGGAAGACAAACTTCCTGATGAGATAGAAATATTCAACGGGCTCTTATCAGATCAAAATAAAATTACAAAGAAGGATTGGTATGCCCTTATGAAAATATTCCTTGATCTGACAGTACGTTCAAATGAATCTGTTTTTCTTCGGATGAATGATGGAGATTCTATTGACATCTTCAAGTGCGTACGTTTCGCAACCCAAAAGGCAAGACGTCGTCCTGTCCATAAGCCTGAAATCAAAGATAAAGGAAGCAACAAATCACGTATTATCCGTCTGCTTGCTAAACTTATAGCTGAGGAAAAGCATATATCTATAACAAATGCTATCGTCAGTTATAAACTTGACATTCAGAGCGTTATTGATTGTATGTGGAAAGAGCTCGATTTGAAATATCATCTTTTGGAGCATAGTACGCACTATGATGATGAAATACATCATCAAGTAAAAGATAAAGACGAGGTTATAAACGATATACCTTTAACACCATATCGATTGAATCTTGCCAAACTTGGTTTTAAACTCTATGAGGAAGTCTATTTGTGTGACACCAACCAGTCTGGAACCAGACACCATGCAGAATGGCTTCGTCCTGTAGAGATTGCATTCCATGGTTATTCTCCATACATCATCGGCGGCGAACCTGTAGCTTTGAAAGAAGAGCTTCATGAAAAATGGGTTCCCTACCCTTATCATAACCATAGCATGAATCCTAATCCTGCTGATGAGGTTATAGAAGAATGGGCTAAAGATAATCGTAAGATTCTCTGGAATAATGATTTATGGGGAGAAAACGGTTCGTTCTCAGACCGTCTTCTTCAAATTCATCAATTCCCTCAACTCTTCATTCAGGCTGAGCATACAGCACAGGTGGATAAGATGATTAGTCGTCAGGTACAAGAAGATTTCAAGGATCATAGACTCAACATCCTTGCTTGTTCTACAACAATGGAGATGGGTGTTGACCTCGGTGACTTGGAATTAGTGATGATGACTTCTGTCCCACCAATGCCTTCAAACTATAAACAGAGAGCCGGTCGTAGTGGACGACGCGGCCAGGTTCGTAGTGCCTGTGTTACACTGTGTGGATCTGATGCTGTAGGTATAAGGACATTGCTGAATCCTATGGAGAATGTCATCATGCGCAACGTTAACTCGCCTACTGTTGATTTGAATAGTGCCCAGGTGATTCAACGCCATATTAACTCTTTCCTCATTAGAGAGTTTGGAGTTTTTGGAATGGCAGGTGGCAGTATCACTGAGCAAGTAATCAGTTACTATACTAATTATCAGATTGTTCCTGATGGTGAGAGCAACCACTTCAAGGTAAAGAAAAAGGCTGATAATGCTCCTATTAGCCCATTGGATGGATTGGGTGACGAGACTGGTACACCTTATGAGGCATTTAACAATAAATGCAGCGAGTCGCTGAGTGATGATTTGAGAAGAAAGATACGAATTCTGTTAGACGGTACTATCTTTAGTAGCCGTCCACCTCAGTATGTCGTTTCCAAAGCTCGTGAAATGAACGAGAAATGCTATTCAGAACTGGAATTGCGCATTCAGGATTATGCAGAACCATACAAGAAGGCAAAGAGTGCAAGACAACAGGCATTCTTTGAAATGAAGTTCATTGAACCATTAGCTTCCCGTTTGCTTTCATATTGGGCAACTCATCGCTTTACGCCAAATGCCAATATGCCAGTGAACGTGGTAGAGTTTGATATAAATGCTTCATCACAGACATCATATACACTGGTTACACCATCGAACCCATCATACCCTCTTCGTACTGCATTGTCTCAATATGCACCGGGCAATCCTATTGCAAGAGACGGTATGGTAAGAATCGTGCGTGGAATCAGATACACCAACTTCTTCAAACCTGAAGTAACATTCAAAAAGCTGTACTTCAACCGTGAGCAAGTTGTGATTGATACAAAAGAGGAATTGGATTCTTTAGAGAAATGGAGAGTTAGTGCAAGTACAGAACTCGACTTGTTGCAACCAGCTGAATTTATTCCAGACATGAATGAATCGGCAAGTCGAATTCTTGACCAGAATGTATATACTCGTGTAAGTGCTCAGTTGATTGGAGCTGATGAATGGAAGCAGGATCGTATTGAGCCACATCTTTTTGATACCCGTAGCAGTAGAGAAAGCGGCAACGGTCAGATACTGTATTATAATGAAGGTACAGGATTTGGCTATTGTCATTGTACCAAATGCGGAAAGACCGTACTTGAAAGCTGGCCTGCAGCCTCATCAAGTGACCCTGATAAACTGCCAAACGAAATGAATCCTATCGCATCAAAAGATACGGATAAGCCAGATTATCACTTTGCACTCGTGAAAAAAGGTCCGAAACCAAATAAGTGCTTGGGATGTGGCAGTACTGATTACATCAAGCGAAACGTAGTTTTGGGTGATACCATCCAAACAGATTATACAGAGATTAGAATACGCCATTTCCAGAAAGACTGGATTAATAGTCGTAATGAAGAAGAAGATCTGCTTATCACTCTCGGATTGCTCTTTGCAAGAGCCTTGTCTGAGGAATTGAATGTAGAGCGTACTGATCTCGACTTTACAATTACGCCTAATGGACATATATGTATCTTTGATGCCAATCCTGGCGGTTCCGGCTATTCTAACCAGCTGGCTGCTATGGACTTGATGAAGTCGGCTATAGAACGTGCCTATACAATCATTGAGGCAGCAATACGTTCAGGTAACAAGGAAGCATTGATAGACAAGTTCACACTACACTATATCAACCATATCAATATAGATGCTGCAAAGGCATGGATTGAAGAGGAACGTTCTGCAAGAAAAGTTCTGCCAAATGCTGTATTGAGTGTATTCGGAGAAAGTGCTACAGAAACTTCTCTTGCCAAGATGGAACGTACATTTGCATTGTCACAGAACGAAAAGTTCATTTTCGTTGATGATGACTATGCTAACTGGGAGTATGAAGGCACAGACCATTGTTGGAAAGGTCAGTTCTTTAACTATTTTGCTCCTCATGGGCAGCAGACATCTTTCTGCGTAGTAAAGAATACTGATATAGCTATACCTACTCCGGCGATGAGCATGATTCGTTCTGTTAAGGGCTGGACAAACGAAGTAATGGAAATAAAGAATCCGTTTACAGGAAATGGGCTATACCCTTTGGCATACATTGATGGTAGATTGTATTTTACAAACAACCCTAACCATATCACAATGAATGACAAGTGGGGAAATGGCACCATATACTATATCCGTACAAACAACTTCGCAAGCAAGGCAAAGTTTATAAAGACTGATATTGTGGATGCTACAACGAAGATATTCAAACTCGTGGATGGTGATCCAACAATCATCAAGACATCTGGACTTGCCGGTATCATCGACGATAGAGCATCACAGATTGTTCAGGCATTTGTAGCTCATTGTCAGGCTAACAGAGAATCTATAGTAAATGTGTCTTATCAAGATGAGCACATGAAGAGCATCCTGTCTATCATCTTGTGTACACAAACTATCAAGTACTTCATTAAGAAGATTGGTTCTCCTTATAACTTGGAGTTCTTGGTTGAGCGATACAATAGCGACAACGGAAAGCGAGATAATCTTGGAGCCAATCAGCCTACGTCAGAAGACCGAGACTCTTGGCTGGAGAACCTGGCGAATGAATTGGTTGAGGGATTGGAATACGAGGATGGAATAGAAGGTACTCTCTCCCCTGTCGTATCTGCACCAAGACGTAGTCTAACGCATTGGCGAGTCCTCACATTTGAATGTGCAGGAAAGAAACTATGTATCTATCCTGATGGAGGTTTTATGAACGGATGGTTTATCTACAACGCTCCAGGTGAGCGAAAGATGTACAATCTATCCACGATCACCTACGATACAGAAATAGACATCTGCAGAAACCAGGATATAAAATTTGATGTAACAATAGAAAGCTGTTAATAAATATTACAAAGCATATACGTATGAAAGAAAAGCTTATAGATATTGTTCAATCCATTGATACGTGTGCCGAAAAGAGAAAAGGTACACGTATCGTGGTTGTTGCCAGAGTACATTGTTTGTACAATGGTCAAGATAAAACTTTCTGGTTTACGCAAGGACTCGTAAATGCTAAAAGATTTGATATTCCTGATGAAATAGGACAATTCGTACCCAAGAATGCGCCTATCGCTGTTAAATTTCAGAAGAATGACATTGGTTCATCATTTGAGTATAGTGTTAAGAACATTATCAAAAAAATAGAGAACTATCATGTCGTTCTAGAAAATCGTGCCAACTTTGAAAATCATATCATTACTATTGCAGGTGATGATATCATGTATCAGTATAGAAATATTAAGGAGTTTCTTGGTGCATTAAAAAAGAATCGCCGCGAAATCGAGGAGGTTGAAAATAATATTCTTAAATTGCAACAGCAGAAAGAAGAACTTAAAAAGAAAAAGGGGAATCCTTCTCAAATTGGGCAAATTACGAAGTCAATAAACAAATATAAAGATGAATACAAGGTCTTGACCCAGCAACAAGAAGATTTGAAAAATATTACCATCTACATCCGCAAACAGGGTGAGATGCGTTATACGCTTATTGTTGATCCAGTACAGACAAGTATTAAGACACAAAACCTTTATGATGGCAAAACTGTCATCATAGAGGGTGGTCCTGGAACGGGTAAATCAACCACCATGATTCATCGATTGGCATATCTTACGGATAAGTTTGCTATCGAGGAAGATGAAAAGAACGGAATTGGTGATTTTAAATTAAGCTCTCTTCAAAGAAAACAATTATTTCAGGCCATAGATACTCAGAGAGACTGGATGTTCTTCTTTCCTTCTGATATGCTCAAAGATTATCTTGCCCAAGCAATGCAAGAAGAGGAACTGCAAAATACTTCACAAAAAGTATGGTGCTGGAAAGACTATTGCCGTATGGTTCTTAAACAACATTATGGATTAATGGCAACAAATACGGACAAAGCACCATTTAAAGACTGTTACTTTACAGATACTCTCTTCTATCAAAACTCTGGTATAATTGAAGAATTAAAAGAGTTCTATTTAGCTCAGATTCGACAACTAGTACATGAACTCCCTAAATTCAACAAAGAGGGTGATATTTATAAGTGGACTGCTATTGCTACAAATATGTCCAATCGTTTAGAAGGTTGTGAAAATTATGACATATCCCGTTTTGTGTCAATATTTCGTTCATTCGAGTTGTCATATAATGATGAGTGCAAAAATATTCTGAGTGAAAATGAAGAAGTAATCAACAAGATTGCTAAGAATATTTGTGATTTAGTCGAGAAATATCCAAATGATAAAGACGATATAATTGATGCACTTGATTTAAGTCTTGAAGAATCGGATATAAACGAGGATGATGAACAAGATATACTTTCATTCAATGAGGATAAGAGTAAGGACAATTCGTCTCTTGACAAAATAGGATATAACAGGGAGTTCTTTAAAGGCATCAAAAAATGGCTTAAAGCTTACACGTACAGCAAAGTCAACAATGATTATTATTTGTCTGAGAAGTTCCAGATAATTTCGGACATTATATTGCCTATGTTGTCTGATAAATACGACAAGCAAATCAAGAAGATGGGCGAATTGATGCTTTTTGAACAATATGCCAAACTCAGCAGAGGTGTTATACCTATGTTGTTAAACGGCTTACCTGAATGTTACAAGAAATTTCGCAAACATCTTATCAAGACCCAATTCAAGGGGTGTAATTTCAAATTGTTAAGAGAAATCATACAGCGCAATCAAGGTAAGGAATTGCACTATCAAGAACAGTCTTTGCTACTCGGTTTTATCAATAATCTGGTAAAGCAGATAAAGGCAAACGGAGTCTCGAATGCAAAGCACAAGTACATAGAAGCGTATGATGAAATTTCTAGACCTATTATTGGTGTAGATGAAGCAACGGATTTCTGTGTATGTGATATTTATGCCATGCAGTCTCTTTTAACAAGGGGTTTCAACTCTTTTACTTTATGCGGAGATATGATGCAGCGATTAACTGATTATGGAATTAAGTCCTGGTCAGAATTAGAAGGAGTGATACCAAATATTATTGAGGTAAAAATGAAAACTTCATATCGTCAGAGCAAGAAATTACTTGATGTCGCTAAACGCATTTATGCTGATACATTAGACAAAAAACCGAACTATTCAGCATTTATGAAATCCAACAAAGTTCCAGAGCCATTAGTATTTGTCGATACTAACGAGGATGCCAAAATTACATGGATTTCAAAACGAATAGAAGAGGTATATCGTGCGTATGGAGAGCAACTTCCTTCAATTGCGATATTCGTTAATGATAAAGGCTATATTCCTGCGTTCATACAAAGACTTCAAAATACCGATTTCTTCAAGGCTCACAAAATACATGTCCTTGATGGTACAGATCACGAAATAAACAAAGGACTGAATCACATTTGTGTGTACCCTATTGATGTCGTAAAGGGTATGGAATTCGATGTCGTCTTCTTTCATAATATAGACAAATCATCAATCATTGACACAGAACGTATTAAACGTTATATATATGTCGGAGTATCACGTGCAGCCTTCTTTCTGGGTATTACAATGATTGAACCTATAGATGACATCTGTAAATACTTTGTAAAGAATAAAGATTGGTTTAAAATATAATGTTATCATAATATATATGAGTCAACAAATACCAGACAGAAACAACCCTCTTGGACTATTTGAATATAGCGTAAGAAGAGTGATACAGCTTAACCTGATGGGAAAGATAAATACCCATCAGGTATGGGCTAACTATATCTTCAAGTCTGAAAGGAATCCTGAGGTTCGCAAAGACCTCATGAGTATAGTAAAACATGCCTATTCACAATATTTCAGTGAAGATCTTCAATACATGTTCCTGGAAGAAAAGATAAAGGAAAACTTCCCTTATCTTTTCAATATAACTTGCGATACGGATCTTTTTTCACTAATGTTGCGTGCATTGGAAGCTGAATGCAAAGAACAGAAGAGTCCGAGAAATATCAAGAAATATCGTATATCATCATGCGATATTATTTCGGCAACAGAAAAGAAGTTCATTTACAAGTTAAAACTTATTGTTGAAGACGGTGAAGATCCACGCTTTTCAGAAGGTGCACCATTTGAGATACGTACGTTAGAAACTACATATCAATGTGAGGTTATTGAATTTGATTTCGTTAATGCCATTCTATTCTTTAGTGCGACAAGAAAAATTTATTTAACAGATGAGGCTCGTGTAGTGTCAGATGCAACAATGAATACAATAGCACTGAAAAAATTATTGAGTGAAATAGACGAAAACGAAATAGAAGAAACAATACCACTTCATAAGTTTCTGAATGGCACAACGGAGCACTTGGCTCAATTAAAACATGATGCGTATCCAGAATATTTAGATTCTATTCTAGCCGAAGATATGTCTCAAAAGGATGCCTTCAATGCAGCATTAAATAATGATATTACTTTTATATGGGGACCTCCAGGAACAGGAAAATCATATACTTTGGCTGCAATTATTATGGCTCTTTACCACATGGGAAATGAGCGTACAGCAGTTTGCTGCTTATCCAATATTGCAGTAGATCAACTTGTCAACAAAGTTGTAGATTTAATAGAAGAGCATGGACTTGAAGTACCTAGTGGCAGATTCTATAGGGCAGGTAGAACACAAGATGAAAAATTACTTGCCACAAACTTTCTCTTTCCAGATGATGGTGAATCACGTATATTGCGTTTCAAAATCAACCAAGCCAACAAAAAGCTTGAAAAGTTCAAAAAAGAGAATCTGCAATATTCAGATGAGGCCATTAGCATTAAGGCCAAAATAAAAGATGCTAGAGAACAACTTAAAGAGCATACGGATTATCTTATAAGCCAGGTTAAAGTTGTTTTTTCTACGATTGCCAATTTTGTTCTTAATACTAGACTAAAAGATGGCATGTTTGAAAATCTCATTGTTGATGAAGCTAGTATGCTGGCTGAGCCTCAGTTGATAGCGCTAGCACGTAATATTACTAAGCGCATTATCCTCGTTGGTGATTTTCAACAGCTCTCACCTATCACACTAGCCAATATACCTATATTAAAGGATAGTGTGTTTAAATTGTGTGGAATTGATATCAATCATACCGATCACCCTGCTTTACATCAACTGTTGAATCAAAGACGTTCAAATCCCAATTTGGTTGACATCATCAACAACTCATTTTATGATGATAAGCTAATAGCCAAAAACATCAAATACAACCCTATAGTAGCTCGTGCTCCATATAGTGATTGTGTTATAGGAATGAAGTGTGTAACTGATGGAGTCGTACGCTTTACTAAAGGAGGTACACGTCAGAATAAGCCTAATGCTGAAGCTGTAATGGACCTTTTAGATTTGTACAACAAAGAGAAAGAAGACACGTTCAGCATTGGTATTATTACACCTTATACAGGACAAGTTGCATTATTAAAAGCACTTTTTATCAATAAATCATATAATCTTGACTTTCAAGAAAGGGTAAAGATTGGTACTGTACACACATTCCAAGGATCTGAGTGTGATGTCATTATTTTCGATATGGTTGATTGTTCACAATTTGAAAAGGGCAAAAAGCCATATTTTGGTAAAATATATGCAGGTGAACAAGGTGAACAACTATTAAACGTTGCAATCAGTCGTGCTAGACATAAACTCATAGTTGTTTGTGATCCGGACTATTTAGAAAAATGTCCTGGAGGAGTAATTTCGCAAAAATCATATAGCATATTTAAAAAATTGCTCGCCAAACGTTGGACTAAGGCATAATGTTTACATATTTTGAGCAGGAAGGAATCAATCTTCCTGCTTTTTTTGTGACCACATAAAAACATTTTCGACGATGCAGATAGACTGCACAATTAAATCATACCTTTGCACCAGCAATTTGAATAATCAATATTAGTAATTTTAAAATAAAGCAACATTATGAAAAAGTATTTATTTTTCCTTCTTACCCTTGTGGTAGCATCTTTTGCATTCATATCATGCAGCAGTGATGACGACTCTGACAATGGAGACTATGATAAGTCAATGATTGTTGGAACCTGGGAGATGACAGCAGTTAAGACGTCTGAGTCTGGAACGTATGTTGACTGGCCTTTCAGAAAGACTTACGCCACATTCAATGCTGACGGTTCTTATTACGGCTCCGGATATTTCGGTACAGGTCGAGGAACATGGTCTTTGAAAGGAAACACACTAAATACATATGTTGAGGGTGAACTATTTGCTTCTTATACCATCATTTCTGCGACCTCTACTGTTTCTGAAATGAAAATGTCTATAGGTGACGAATCTATATGGGTTAAATGCAAGAAGCAATGAAGCTAATCAAGCACTACTTTGTAATGCTTTGAATATACCTCAGAAGGATGACAGGGTCAAACGCCTTGCCATCCTTTTTAGTTGTATAGGCAGATGAAGAACTATATGCATGACGAAAACATCATTTTATTTGCTTTAGAAGTGTTATTTTTATAAAAAATGTCTGTTTTTTGAAGAAAAAAACTTATTTTTGCATTAAGAAATAAATAAAAAAACAAGAAACATGGACAATTCGATTGAACAATATGCTATAGGAGAATTACTCGATGGTAGATATTTTTACATACCATCCTACCAGCGTGGTTACCGCTGGACAGATAAGCAAGTTGATGATTTGCTTAGAGATCTTCTTTGTTTTGCAAATGATACCAAAGATGATTATGATTTTTATTGCCTTCAGCCGATTATCGCTCGTCCAATTACAGATGAGAAGAAGTTGAAGGAACTTTTCAAAGACGTTTCTATAGACGTTCTGCAGGAAAAGGGAGTATGGGAAATAATTGACGGTCAGCAAAGATTAACTTCAATATTTCTCTTATACAAATATCTTGTAGCTAAAAAAGGTTGGGATGCCGATACTCTAAAAGAGGAAGAAGATGGTAAAGAACTTTACCACATTCTTTATGCAACCAGAGAAGACTCATCGGTATTTCTCGAGAACCTCAACCTTGATATGATAAAGTCGGAAGATATTCAAAAAGACAATATTGATTTCTATCATATGGCTAATGCATTTAGATACATAGATAATTGGATTAAGAACGAAGGCAAAATCATCAACCAAAGATATAATCTGGGAGGTAGTCTTGACACTGTTCGAAATTCGTTCTTTAGTCTTCTTAATGGCATGAGAAATACCAAGACTGGATCTGTCCAAGTTCTTTGGTATGAGTTGGCTGAGGACAAGGAGAAAAGCAGCATTAAAGAATTTCAAAAGATCAATACTGGTAAGATCCGTCTTACTGATGCTGAGCTTATAAAAGGCTTGTTCTTATTAAACAAAAACTTTGAGCAGAGTTCTAAGTTCATTAAGCAATCAACTTTGGCTATCGAATGGGAATTTATAGAGAATACTCTGCATGCTAATAATTTCTGGTATTTTCTACAAAAGAAAGGTACAGATATGCCAAACCGTATCGATCTGCTATTCTCTCTAATTTACAAGAAACATATTCTGAGTGGATTGGATGAAGAAGAATGGAATGATCAATTAAAAGAAGCTGAAAAGGATATTCAAGACACTAGAAAAAGTGCTATCTTTAGATATTATTATGATAAGTTTGAAGGGAAACAGGGAGAAGAACTGCAACAAGAAGTAGCAGAAGCATGGAAAGAGGTTATGACCCTTTTCCGTACTTTAGATGATTGGTTCTGTACACCTGCCACATACAATTATATCGGTTTACTAAGTCAATGTGGCGAAGACATCAGTCGCCTCATAATGCATTATGATAGAATGCCAGATGATTCAACTCAGGCTGACTTTATATTATATCTCAAAGAAAGAATCAGATTCTATCTAAGAGGTGTAAAGAGAGACGACGATGGCAACATTACGACTCTCTACAAAGACAGAAAGAATATTTACAGACTATTACTTACATTAAATATTCATCTGCTAAATATTCAAAACGACAAGTTGGAGTCAGAATCAGATGTTTACAAATTTCCATTTGATGTGTTGAATGCACAAGACTGGGATATAGAACACATCGACTCATTTCATACTAATGCATTAAAGAAAGATGATTTGAAAAAAGAATGGATTACGACAGCCTTTGAGGATAGAAAGAATTATCTTTCAGAAGAAGAAAAAACAACGATCGAGTCAAAAATGGAGAATAAGGATTATGATTCGGTTATTGATCTTTTGAAAAAGAATGCAGGCGAAACAGAAGTCGATGAAGATATTAAAAATGGCATTGGCAATCTGACATTGCTAGATTCTGAAACTAATCGTTCATATGGCAATAGTCTTTTTTGCACTAAGCGTCGTATTATAATTGATAGAATTAAGCAAGGTGTATTTGTTCCAGTTGCAACCCAATATATATTCTCAAAATTTTATGATGAGAAAGGAACGAATCGTTCTGTTTGGGCAAAGGAAGACATGGAGGCATATCAAAAATATATCGTAAAGATGCTTTCAGAATATTTACCAGAAAATAATTAAGAAAAATATGAATCATAGATATTCGTTTATTGATCTATTTTCAAAGAAAGTAGATTATGACAAGACAACTCAAGTGACAGTTTCAGGTATTGTTATACCGCAGATACAACGTCCTTATGCACAAGGACGTACGGATAGCATATGTACATATGTTCGCAATACATTTCTTGATGAGATTTTTGACAGTCTTCAGAAAGATGACGATGAAATTTTTGATTTAAATTTTATCTATGGAATCATCAAAGCAAGTAACGATAATTATAAGATGGAGTTGCTTGATGGACAGCAGCGTCTCACTACATTATTTTTGTTGTATTGGTATATTGCCAATGCAGAATTGGACGGCTCTGAAGATTTACAAGTAAGAGAATGTTTGAGTAAATTCGTATATGAAACTAGAAGTACATCAACTGTTTTTTGCCAAGAATTAGCTCAGTACAAGGTTGATTTTGGTAAAAAGATGCCTAAAGAGGTTATCAGAAATGCTAAATGGTATTTTAAATCTTTTGATAGAGATAGTACTATCACGGCTATGTTGACCATGCTTGACGCTATTCATGAGCGATATACAGAATCGAATAGACATGATCTATACAAAAGATTACAATATTTGCAATTCTATGTGAAATCACTAGGGGTATTCAATTTATCAGAGGAACTTTACATTAAGATGAATGCTCGCGGTCTGCAATTAAGTCCGTTTGAAAATTTCAAGGCGGATTTGACCAACTTCGTCTCTAACAACGATTACCAGGACTATCAAGAGCAGGTACCGTTGTACAAAAAGAACTCAAAGGAAATGGTTCGTTTCTCTTTTAATTTCTCGGTTTCTCTTGGTGCGAATGGGGTTGATTTTTTTTGGAAAAGTG
>ERZ1023679.57-NODE-57-length-18654-cov-7.625141_pt1 | contig 18654 bp, 12 predicted proteins | sample MGYA00380344_ERZ1023679 | MGnify/ENA primary metagenome ERZ1023679 (study PRJEB33179, sample SAMN07448986) | human gut metagenome | biome: Human-gut; feature: Human associated habitat; material: Faeces | host: Homo sapiens | place: India: Bhopal | collected...
ATACCAGCTGACCTCGGTTACTACGATCTTAGGGTGCCAGAAATCAGAGAACAACAAGCACAACTGGCAAGGGATGCCGGAATAGAAGGCTTTTGTTATTGGCACTATTGGATGGGAAATGGCAAACAATTATTGGAACGTCCTTTTCAGGAAGTATTGACATCAGGGAAACCAGACTTTCCTTTCTGTCTTGCATGGGCAAACCATGACTGGAAAACAGGAACATGGCAAAAAGGCGGAAGCTGTAAAATGATTGTACCCATGGTTTACCCTGGAGACAAAGATTTTATTAATCATTTCTATCATGTTTTGCCTGCTTTCAAAGATAACAGGTATATCACTATAGATGGGAAACCCATTTTTGTTATTTTCGACCCCTATGGGTTCAAAGACATAAGTCATTTTATAGAACTCTGGCATGAACTGGCTCATAAGAACGGTTTAAAAGGAATTTATTTTATTGCCCTTATTCATTCAACAACTACCATGCACAGAGATAAGGACGGTAACATTACAAGAGTTCTACCTAATCTCAAAAGTAGTAAACAAGTATACCAAGACATACTAAGCCTCGGATTTGACGGCATAAATTCCTTTGGAAAACCAAGGGCAGAGATGCTTTATATGGGAAAATACAGTAGAATTATCAGCACTATTCTTCATAAGAAGTTTCCTTTTCTCCCCTCCCTCAAGTTTAACTATCCTAAGGTTATGAGATACTTTTTCTCTCCAGAGGACAATTGGGAAAATGTATACCCAACAATATTTCCCCAATGGGATAGAACCCCAAGAGCAGGGAACTGCGAAGGTATCTATATTCATGCAAATCCAAATAATTTCAGAAAACATATAGAACACGCTTTGGAAATAATAAAGAACAAATCAGAAAATCACAAAATACTATTTCTTCGTTCATGGAACGAGTGGGGCGAAGGTAACTATGTTGAACCTGATGCAACTTATGGTCACGGATTCTTAAACGCCATAAGTGAAACAATTAAGTAAAAGAATGTATCAAGTCCCTATCCTTTTTATCATCTTTCGCAGAAAAGATGTAGCTCTTAAGAGTTTTGAGCGCATAAAAGCCATCAAGCCAGCCAAGTTATATATCGCCTGTGACGGTCCGAGAAATAATGTGGATAACGAAAAAGAACTTGTTGAAGCTACCAAAACAGCCATTCTTAATCAGATAGATTGGGATTGCGAAGTAAAGACCTTATTTCAAAAAGAGAATTTAGGATGCTCAGCAGGCGTATACACAGCCATAAACTGGCTCTTCGAGAATGAAGACCGCGGAATTATCCTTGAAGACGACTGTGTCATGCAGCATACTTTCTTTCCATTTGCAGAGGAACTTCTTGAAAAATACAAGGACGATGAAAGAATTGGCATGATAGATGGAGCCAATTACATCTCGTTAGACATTCCTTTCTCTTATGGATTCAGCAAATATAAATCGACTAATGGATGGGCCACATGGCGTAGAGCATGGAAGAATATGGATATGAACATGAAATGGCGGAATACACCCATAGAGAAATCCATCATCGCTAATATGGGCTACAGATCGAAAGATGTAAAATATTGGAAGTATCGCATAAAGTCAATAGATAAAAAGGTGGTTAGCGCATGGGATTGGCAATGGTACTTTACACTTGCCTCTCAAAATCAACTCGGAATATATCCTAACGTCAGCCTTCAAACAAACATAGGGTTTGGCGTGGGGGCAACACATACCACTTCCAATAAGACTCCAGAGCAATATATCACATATAAAGAAATAGAGTTCCCATTAAGACACCCTGAATACGTTGTTCCCTTCGAACCTTTTGAAAGAGCTTTTTATCATCAGAATGAAACTCTTTTTGAAAGGATAAAAGAACTCTTCCCCATAGATTTTAAGACATTCATAAAAAAACTCTTAAAGAAATAAATGAGACTAAAGATTAAAACACCCCAAGGGACATACAAATATAAGTTCCTTCCTATCTTCGAAGGTGCAAAAAGAATAGACAAGCATCAAGCTAAAGAGAATCTCTGTCTATTCAAGGAGATTATGGACAAACACAAACTAAAGTTTCTACTTGCCTTCGGCACATTGCTTGGCGCTGTGCGAGAACATGACTTTATTGACCATGATGAAGACATAGATCTCATTATGATGAAGTCTGATTTGGATAAATTTCTGTCTTTACTCTTCGAATTTCGTAAATATGGATTCGAGGTCATACGCTACGAGCCTCGCGGTTTCCTTTCGCTCATGCGTAAAGGTGAATACATCGACTTCTACTTTTATGAGCCGTATCCGGAAAATCCAGCCTTGATGTACTGCTGTCAGGATATCTTCCCGAAAAAACTGCTTGAGAACACCGCTCCCATTATCTTCTTAGGCAGAGAATTCAACGCTCCCGTTGACTATAAGAAAATGATGGAGATCAGCTATGGTAAAGATTGGACGACACCAGTGGAGAAGTTTGATTTCAAAATATCTAAGCATGAACGGTTCAAACAGTGGCTAAAACAATACATTAAGGCCATACTTCCTGTTTCATTCGTGGAAAGAAGACAGAGAAAAGCTGATAAGCCTTTCCTAACAAAATATATAAAAAGAATTCAGCAATTAAGTTAACAATATGCAAGCCATCATATTAGCAGCCGGAATGGGCAAACGCCTTGGCGAATACACCAAAAATAATACTAAATGCATGGTGGAAGTCAATGGCACTAAACTCATCGACCGAGTGATCACACAGTTATCACACTTCCATCTTAACCGACTTATAATAGTAATAGGATATAAGGGAGAAGAACTAAAAGAATATATAGGTCATCGATATGACAAAGTACTGAAGATTGAATACATAGAGAATAAAGATTACGACAAGACAAACAATATTTACTCTTTAGCCCTTGCCAAGGATGAATTGTGTAAAGACGATACTATTTTATTAGAATCGGATATCATCTTTGAAGATAATGTTCTCGGAAAATTGATAAATGATCCCTACCCGAACATCGCCCTCGTCGACAAATACCAACCATGGATGGATGGAACCATGGTAACAATCAACGAGAACTACGAGATTGAGAATTTCGTCAATAAAGTATCTTTTAGATATCAAGATATAGACTGTTATTATAAAACCGTTAATCTCTATAAGTTTAGCAAAGGGTTTTCAAAGGGCGTATATGTTCCATTCCTTGAAGCTTACTGCAAGGTTATGGGAAACAATCAGTACTATGAGGAAGTATTACGCGTGCTGACAATTATTCATCAATCAAGTCTTCATGCTCTTCCTTTAAATGGCGAAAAATGGTATGAGATTGATGATGTTCAGGATCTTGATATAGCTTCCACTCTTTTTTCAAGCGATGTAGATCAATTCTATATGTACCACAAAAGATACGGCGGTTTCTGGAGATTTCCCAAACTTTTAGACTTCTGTTATCTCGTCAATCCTTATTTCCCGAATAAGAGGATGATAGAGGAATTGAAATCAAACTTTGAGACGTTGCTCCGAGAATATCCCTCTGGAATGTACGTCAACTCCTTGCTTGCTTCCAAGTATTTTTCTGTAAAGCAAGAATTTATTGTAGTAGGTAATGGCGCTGCTGAATTAATCAAAAACGTCATGGAGGAACATGCTGGGAAGAAAGTAGGAGTTCTATTCCCTACTTTTGATGAATATCCAAACAGATTGGATAGGGAACAAATTGTCGCATACATCTCCTCTAAAGATGATTTCTCTTATTCGGTTGACGATCTAATTGCCTTCTATAAGAATAAGGATATCTCGCTGCTTCTTCTCATCAATCCAGACAACCCTTCAGGACATTTCATTCCCAAAGCAGATTTGTTACATCTGATTTCTTGGTGCTCTGATAGAAATATCCAAATCATTGTTGATGAAAGTTTTGTAGACTTTACGGATGACTACGAGCGCAATAGCCTGCTCTCAAATGATATCCTTATGAGATTTCGTAATCTAATGGTTATGAAATCCATCAGTAAATCGTATGGTGTACCTGGGTTACGTTTAGGCATTTTAGCTTCTGCAAATACGAAACTTATTGAACGGGTAAAGAAAGAACTACCTATATGGAATATCAATTCATTTGCAGAATACTATATGCAGATATACGGTAAGTATGAAGCAGACTACAAAAAATCCTGTAGGCTCTTCGTTCGAGAAAGAGATATATTCTTTAAAGAATTAAAGACTATTTCGTACATGCACGTAATCCCATCACAAGCGAATTTCTTCCTTTGTGAAGTTATTAGCAAATATACTTCCACAGAATTAGCCAACAAACTCATCAAAAGGAATATTTTAATAAGCAACTGTTCAACAAAACGTCACATGAAGGAAATGGGTAAACAACTGATACGTCTGGCTATCAGAGACAGAGATGACGACAGAAAACTTATCCAAGTCCTTAAAGGTTTAGAATAATTTTATCCTAAACTCCATCACCTTATACAGATATTTCATCGCGATCATCAACTTATTCGTATAGATACCATTATCTCTGCACGCCAGGACATCTTCACGGAGCAAGGTGCGACGGCTGCTGAGATTTTTTGTACTCATCCCACCTGTACGCATGGTTACAAAATCCTTGGGGAGATATTTGTAAGAGATATGATGTTTTCGGAACAGTCGAACCATCATCTCAAAATCACTGCCTATCTTATAAGCCGTGTTATAAAGTCCGGCCTTCTCGTATACAGACCGGCGAACATAGAAAGAAGGATGGGCGGGCATGAAGCCAAAGCGTAACCAGAAAGGACGGAAATGGCGAGACGAATAGTAACGCACGACCTTATTAGGCTTGCCATCATGAATAAAATGGATGTCTCCATAAACAGCATCCAATCGATTGTCGGACAGCGCTGATGCGATGACACTCAACACATCCTCAGATGTGTAGTAATCATCAGAGTTGAGAATCCCTACCACATCGCCGGTGGCACGACTTATGCCCTTGTTCATCGCATCATAGATACCATGGTCAGGCTCCGAGGTCCATTTGAGTTTCCCGCCAAATTGTGGCTCGTATTTTTTGATAAGGTCAACGGTACCATCGGTAGAGCCTCCGTCAACAATGATGTACTCCCAATCAGTATAAGTTTGATGCAGCACCGACTCCATAGCATTAGCCAAAGTCGATACACTGTTATAAGACGCTGTTATAATTGATATCTTCATCCGTTTAAATGACTTTCATACAAAGTTACTAAAAAGTTAACAAGTAAGCTGGATATAAACACAGAAATCGGATAAAAACGCATTATTTCATGGTGATGATAGTTAGAAGACGTACTGACAAGCAGAAACAAATGAAATAATATCCCTTTTGAAAGGGAAAAAGACACAAAAACATCCCTTTCAAAAGGGATATTTTTGTATCTTTGTACCAAAAGTAAAATTGGATGGCTATGATAGAAGCACTGTTTTACAACTATATGCGGGAGATGCTGCGACAAACGCCTATGGAGTTTCATCGCTATCTCTATGATGAAATCAATTGGGATAACAGACTCATTGGTATCTTGAGCACCGCTCGTGGTGGTTCGATGCAAAGATCCTCGTAAAGACCTTCATCAACATCATTTTCGGCAAGGTATTCTAAGGACAGAGGAGACAGAGAGACAAAGGAGACAGAGGAGACAGAGAGTCGTGGACAGAAAGACACAAAGGACAGATTGGGCTTTGATATTTAAGACAGGAAGACAGAAGAGACAGATTGAACTTTTTGCGCCATGCTAAGGCAAAAGACATATTATTGTCCACATGAATGCTCATGAATGGTCCAAGAATTTCTCATAAATGAATTCTTCTGTGAATAATTCGTGACGATTTATGTTCCTAGATGTAATAGCTGTTGTTCAGGAATCTTGGATGTGGGCGGAAATTCTGTTTTCTGCTACCGCCAAGGCTTCGGTCTTGACGAGGTTATGCTTGTGGCTAACAGGTCATTAGCGAAACTATCATAGTTTTTTTATAACTTCCGCAGACAGTCCTGTCATCTCCGAAATCATTCCATCTTCCAGTCCTCTTGCTTTCATCTTCCGTGCCACTTCCAAGGCTTTTGCCCGAGCACCTTTCTCTGTTCCGATAGCAATACCTTTTTCCGTCCCAATGGCGATACCTTTCTCCATTCCTTCGCGTTTGGCAGCATCCATGCCGTTTTTGATGTCACGGTAGGCATTGGCACTCAGCTCGTAGGCACGGCGGTCTTCTGTAGTCATCTTGGCAATCTCAGCAGTCTTGAAAAGCTTTTCGAAGACACGACCTTGCAAGGCCAGCGGACGGCTCATCAGATTTTGGAGATTCCTTAAGCAATAGATCCATTTCTCCAAGAGGCTATCGCACTCCTCCAAGGTCTTGTGGAAATTGGCAAGCTCCACATAGATATAGGTGAGCTTGTCGTAGAAGATTTCGTGCGAATCCGTATCCATGAGCTTCACCTCACGGAAGATACTGCTGTCGCTGTGCTTGTCCTCGGGAAACGTGAAGTTCAGTATGCCGATGGTGTACACGTCGTGGAGTTCATAGTTCCAGTTGCCCCGTTGGGCCTGCTCGGCGATGGGGAATGTGGAATAATAGATGGAGCGGTCCTTGTAAAAGTCCTGGTATACATTCTGCATCTCCACGATGATGCGCGCACCGGTGTCCGTCGTGCAGTACACGTCAAAGACAGCACGGCGAGCCTCTTCGTTCGTGCCGAACTTCTCGCTGTTTTTATAGATGATGTCGGAAACGACAGGGTCGCCATTGAACAGCGCATTGAGGAAACTCATCAGCAAATCCTTGTTGAAGGGTATGCCAAAGATGCGCTTGAAACCGAAGTCGGTCAGTGGATTGATGTATCGTTCTCCCGTGTGTATCATGGCGTAATGTTTTTTGTTACAAAGATAGGACTTTTCGTTGATAACTGCAAACTTTCTACGGTTCTTTTCTTTCCCATGTTACAATATTTCTCCATCTTTCATTTTGCTTTATTGGAATAATATGCCATCTTTGCAAATGTAAACGGCGGTTTATATAAACCACGGTTTACATTACAAGAAGAGAGGTATCCTCATACCAAAGATAGACTCGGAAGACTATAATAGACTCACTTTCCAATCATCGTAGCACCGATCTTGCCTGTTGAAGTTTGCTCCGACTTATAGAATCTGCAGGGGCTGCGGTGAAAGAATCGGCAAAAAGTCCCTCCCCCAAGGGAAAAAGACACGAAAACATCCCTTTCAAAAAGGATATTTTTGTATCTTTGCACCAAAAGTAAAATTGGAAGGCTATGATAGAAGCACTGTTTTACAACTATATGCGGGAGATGCTGCGACAGACGCCTATGGAGTTTCATCGCTATCTCTATGATGAAATCAATTGGGATAACAGACTCATTGGTATCTTGGGGCCCCGCGGTGTTGGTAAGTCTACATTAATCTTGCAACACATCAAAGCGCTTGACGCTCCTCGTACGCACATCTTCATCACTGCTGAGAGCCTGTGGTTTTCAGAGCATACGCTTTTGGAGTTTGCAGACAGTTTCTCTGCCATGGGCGGAGAATATCTTTATATTGATGAAATCCATAAGTACAAGGGTTGGTCAAGAGAATTGAAGCTCATCTATGACATGCACCCAGCCTTACACGTTGTGTTTACCGGCTCTTCCATTCTTGACATAAAGAAAGGCGAGTCGGATCTCAGCCGACGGGTCCTTCTCTACAAACTGGAAGGCATGTCGTTTCGTGAATACCTGATGATGAAAGAGCATATCTCACTGCCGGCGTTCACGCTTAAACAGATTGTGAACAACGAGGTTGACATCCCAGAAATAGCTCTTCCTCTTCCTGCATTCCATGAATACCTTCAGCGCGGGTATTATCCCTTCTTTACTCAAGACGGCTATTCTGTGAGGCTGACTCAAATAGTGTCGCAGACTATTGAGGTTGATATACCTATCTTTGCTAATATGCAGGTGTCCACAACCCGCAAGTTACGACAACTGCTCGCTGTAATTGCTAAGACCGCACCAGTAAAGCCCAACATGTCAAACCTATCACAAGAGCTTGGCATCAGCAAAAACACAATACCGGACTATTTCACCTATCTTGAGACAGCCGGCATGATAGGCATGCTTCGCGATGACACTTCCGGGCTGCGTGTGTTAGGCAAATTGGAGAAGGTATACCTTGACAACACTAACCTGATGTATGCCTTGACGGGAGATGATACAAATATATGCAATGCCCGAGAAACATTTTTCTATAACCAGACGCGGGTTCGCAATCAAGTCACGGCATCCCGTGTCAGCGACTTTACCATCGATGGCATGACGTTTGAAGTCGGTGACAAGAACAAGGGCAAGAAGCAGATTAGCGAGGTTAAGCAAGGATATGTCGTGAAAGATGATATTGTATATGGGTACGGTAACGTCATACCACTGTGGCACTTTGGGATGAACTATTAGAAATTCTCCGGGTCATTCTTACTTTTATCGCAGATTTCTGAAAGTGGAAGGGAAATTAAGATATCACTTTCCACTCATCGATGCACCGCTTCTCGCGATTGAAGTTCACGCCAACCTTATAGAGTTTGCGGGGGTCGGCGGCAAAAGGCGCGGCATAGCCCTTTTCGTCAATCTGTCGGAGGGCGGCATCGGCACTCCGGTCGTATTTGAACTCGAAGATATAGATATAATCCTTGGTCTTGGCAATCATGTCTATACGTCCGTCGCTAATCGTATGCTCCACCTCTGTGTAGAAGCCCAGGAGCTTTGTGATGAGATAGAACGCATTCTGGAAATAGAGCTCCGCATCACCTACGATCTTATAGTCGGTGTCAGCGAAGAGCACCGCCATGCGTTTCATGAACGCCTCCGGCTTACCTTTCTCCATATCATGAACGAACTGTCCGACGAACATTGGTGACGCATTCTTCTCCATGTTCGTGTAGTACGGCAGCAAATACTCCGTAAATCCTTCTGATACTTCTTCATTGGGGAATCCCAATGCGTAGGTCTGGAAACGCTGATCATAATCTTTAATCGTTAGGTACCCGCTCTGATAAAGGATCGGCACGGGTGAGACATCGACCGAGTCGACGGAGTTGAGAAAGTCGCCAGACACCTCTTCTTCCGTGAGGTTCGGGAGATAATAGTTGTCTCGCTTGAGCAGCTGAACGAGGAACGAGGGTGTGCCCGTCTCAAACCAGTAGCTACCGAGCTCACCTGTCGCAAACGTGTTTAAAAGACTGAAAGGATTATAGATGTCTACACCACGCTGACGGAAGTGATAACCGTCATAACGCTTCTTCAGTTTGGCGGCTGCCTCGTCAAGATTTATGCCATAAGCATCCGCGAAATCTTGAACAGATGACTTGAAATAGGTCATCAGTTCATCCTGTGTGATACCACAGATGCCTTGATACCTTGCATCCATGGAGATGTCGACAAGGTTGTTAAGGTCACTGAAGACGCTGACTTTGCCAAACTTCGTCACACCGGTGAGGAACGCAAACTTGATATATTGGTCCTGGGTCTTCAGCACGGAGTAAAATGCTTTCAGCGTATTTCGGAAGTGCTCCTGCAGCTCCGGGTTGTCGATAGCCTGCAACATCGGCTTGTCGTATTCATCTACAAGGATGACGACACGTTGGTTGTGCTTTTTGGCGATACGCTCAATGATTCCTTTGAAACGCAGCTCCGGTGTCACCTCGGAAGGGTATTTGCCGTAGATGTCCTCTAACTTGCACAGATAGTCGTTGAGCACATGAAACAACGCATCCTCGGAATCGTACTTACCTGTATTGAGGTCGATATGGACGACGGGGTAGACCGTCCAGTCCTTCTCCAACATCTCGAGCGCCAGCCCCCGAAACAGTTCTTTCTGTCCACGGAAGTAGGCATCCATCGTAGAGATGAGCAGTGATTTACCAAAACGGCGCGGCCGGGAGAGAAAATAATAGCTACCCTCAGAGGCCAACTTATAGATGAAAGCCGTCTTGTCTACATAGACATACCCGTCTTGCCTAACCTTGGGAAAGTTCTGTATTCCAATGGGAAATTTCATACGCATCCACGTTTTCTGCAAAATTACTGCATTTTTCTCAGAGTGGCAACCAAATAATCATCTTTTTGCCTCACAAAAGAATAAAGCCAGTTAATGTGAAATCTTTTTCTTCCTGATGCAATATATCGATAGTCTCTGCGTTTATAAATAAAGAAAGAATGAAATTAGATGCAAGACTATCTACTATATTTGGGAGCTATACTGATCAGCATGGGGTGCGGATTTGTCGCCATCCCAGCGATCACTAAGTTCTGTCTCAAATACAACATTTACGATCAGCCCAACGGCCGCAAGATTCACCACCAGCCTATCCCCCGACTTGGCGGCATCTCCTTTGTACCCGGGATGCTCCTGGCCTCCGTCATTGTGCTCTTCTTTATGAGCACGGGAATCCAGCGAGAAATACAGGTGAGCCTGTGGAGCCTCTACTTCATTATCAGTCTCCTGATTATCTATGCCACAGGCATCATTGACGACCTCGTGGGACTTAACGCTACGGTGAAGTTCAGCATCGAGATTGCTGCCACTTGTATCCTACCGGCTGCCAATCTTTATATCAGCAACCTCTACGGGTTGTTCGGCATCTACACCATCCCCTTCTGGATAGGTGCTCCTCTGACAATCCTCGTTTTAGTATTCACCTGCAACGCCATCAACCTCATTGATGGCATCGACGGATTGTCCGCTTCCCTTACTGTCATCGCTTTAACAGGTTTTTTCCTCTGTTTCATTGAAGAAAGACTCTTCTACTACTGCATCATGATTGCAGCCTTGATAGGCGTGCTTGTACCCTATCTCTACTATAACGTCTTTGGAAGCACCGAGAAACGAAATAAAATATTCATGGGCGACTCTGGAAGCCTAAGTCTTGGCTTCATTCTCGGATTCCTTGCCGTCAAACTGTGCATGGACACGCCTCGCGCGGTCTATAACACTCACAGGATAATATGGGCATGGTCGTTTCTCGCCGTGCCGTGCTTCGATGTCGTGCGTGTTTTCTTCTTTCGCATCATGCACGGACGGTCACCTTTCCAACCTGACAAGAAGCACATACACCACAAGCTCATGGCATGCGGTCTCAATCAACACAAGGCACTGGTTGCCATCATCACCCTGCAACTTGCAATCATAGCAACAAGCTTTATAATGGTTGACACCATCTCCCCCACGGTCATTTTCATAATAGACGTGACACTATACTCAATGGTTAATCTCGCAGCCAACTACATCATAAAGCAAAAAGAGGCTATGGCAGAGACGAAGTTCGACAAAATAGGATGAAACGAGCAATAGACTTTACGCTGGCCCTTATCTGCCTCATGGCCTTTTCTCCACTCATGCTCATTTGCGCAATTGCCATAAAGAAAGAAGACGGTTTACCGGTTATATATAGCCAAGAACGCATAGGACTGCACGGCAAGCCATTCATGATTTACAAATTCCGGACCATGAGGAAGAATGCGGAGGGCAATGGGGGACCACAACTGATGGAAGTCCCAAACGACCCGAGGCTGACGCAAGTCGGTAGCAAACTCCGTCGCCACCACCTCGATGAGCTTCCCCAGCTATGGAACGTGCTCAAGGGCGACATGGCTTTCGTGGGGCCGCGCCCAGAGCGGAAATTTTATATCGACAAGATAATGGAGCACGACCCTCGATACAGGTACCTCTACCAGATTCGGCCGGGCGTCACCTCTTATGCCACATTATATAATGGATATACCGACACCATGGAGAAGATGCTGCGCCGGCTCGACCTCGACCTTTATTATCTTGAGCACCGCTCATGGTGGTTCGACGCCAAGATACTCTTCATGACGTTCGTCAACATCGTTTTCGGCAAAGTGTTCTAAATTTTAGGCAAAACTAACAAATCGTCAGCAAAGCGGAAGTAAAACATACTGGAATCGCCATTTTATTCAACTATTTCCTTACAAATTATCACACAAGTGTTAAAAGATAGGGGCAATAGTGAATAAAGTGGCGATTTTGCTTTACACTTAGTGATATATTTATTAATTTTGCAAACGAATTGATAGGTAAAACACAAAAACATTAGCAAATGCAAACAAATGGACTGTACAACAGTTCCTACGAGCATGACGCTTGTGGCGTAGGAATGGTAGTTAACATCCATGGCGGAAAGAGCCACCAGCTTGTAGACGACGCTTTGAAGGTTCTTGAGAACCTGCGTCATCGTGGAGCCGAGGGCGCTGACGGCAAGACCGGCGACGGTGCCGGCATACTGCTGCAAATCCCCCATGAGTTTATCCTTCTCCAGGGCATACCTGTACCGGAGAAGGGAAAATACGGCACTGGCCTCATCTTCCTGCCAAAAGACGAGAAACGCCAGCAAGAGATTCTGTCCATCATGATTGAGGAGATTGAGCGCGAGGGCCTGCAACTGATGCACCTGCGCACCGTCCCCACCAATCCCGACTGCCTCGGCGAGGCCGCCGCTGAATCGGAGCCTGCCATCAAGCAGGTGTTCATCACCGGTGTCTCCGACGACAAGGTGGCGGTGTTTGAGCGCATGCTCTATCTCATCAGGAAGAAGATAGAGCGCCGCATCCACGACAAGGATTTCTACATTTGCTCTTTGTCAAGCAAGAACATCGTGTACAAGGGCATGCTGTCCAGCCTCCAGCTCAGGCAGTACTACCCTGACCTCACCAACAGTTATTTCACGAGTGGCCTGGCCTTGGTCCACAGCCGTTTCTCCACCAACACGTTCCCCACGTGGTCGCTCGCACAGCCTTTCCGCCTCTTGGCCCACAATGGCGAGATAAACACCATCCGCGGCAACCGCTCGTGGATGAAGGCCCGCGAGGCCGTGCTCTCGTCGGATGCCCTGGGCGACATCCACGACATATCACCAATCATCCAGCCCGACATGAGCGACTCGGCAAGCCTTGACAACGTGTTCGAGTTCTTCGTCATGAACGGCATGTCGCTGCCGAAGGCCCTCAGCATAATGGTGCCCGAGAGCTTCAACGACAAGAACCCCATCACCGAGGACATCAAGGCCTTCTACGAGTACCACTCCATCCTCATGGAGCCTTGGGACGGCCCTGCAGCCCTGCTGTTCTCCGACGGCCGCTACGCGGGCGGCATGCTCGACCGTAACGGCCTGCGCCCTGCCAGATACACCATCACCAAGACGGGCACCATGGTCGTGGCGTCGGAAGTCGGCGTAATGGACTTCGACCCGACGGTGATAGCCGAGAAGGGACGTTTGCAACCCGGAAAGATATTGCTCATCGACACCCAAGAGGGCAAGATATACTATGATGGCGAGATAAAGGATCGCCTCGCCCACGAGCATCCTTACCGCCAGTGGCTCAACACCAACCGCATACAGCTCGAGAAGATCCACACTGGCCGAAAGGTCAGCAACGCCATCGAGAACCTCGAGGCCAAGGAGATGGAGTTCGGCTTCGGCGAGGAAGACGTCAACGACACGCTCATCCCGATGGCCATCAAGGGCCAGGAGCCCACGGCATCAATGGGCAACGACACGCCTCTCGCCGTGCTGTCGGACCAGCCACAGATCTTCTTCAACTATTTCCGCCAGCAGTTCGCCCAGGTCACCAACCCTGCCATCGACTCCATACGCGAGCAACTCGTGATGAGCCTGACCGAATATATCGGTCGCGTGGGCACGGGCATTCTCAACCCCAACGAGACCAACTGCAAGATGGTGCGCCTGCCCCACCCCATACTTACCAACAGCCAGCTCGACATCCTGCAGAACATTCGCTACAAGGGCTTCAACACCCGCAAGCTCAGCATCTGCTTCGTGCCGTCGCCTGAGGGTTCTGAGCATCCGGGCGAGGCGTTGCGCGAGGCTCTCGACATGCTCTGCCACAACGCGGAGAAGAGCGTCGACGACGGGTTCAACTACATCATCCTCTCCGACCGCGACGTCGACAAGGACCACGTGGCCATTCCGTCGCTCCTTGCCGTCAGTGCCGTCCACCACTATCTCATCGAGGTGGGCAAGCGTGTGCAGACAGCCTTGATCGTGGAGAGCGGCGAGATTCGCGAGGTGATGCACGCCGCCTTGCTCCTTGGCTACGGCGCGTCAGCTCTCTGCCCGTACATGACCTACGCCATCCTCGACGACCTCGTGAAGAAGGGCAAGATACAAGAAAACTACGCCACGGCGGAAGCCAACTACATAAAGGCCGTGAAGAAGGGCCTGCTCAAGATAATGGCGAAGATGGGCATATCCACCATCCGCTCTTATCGCGGAGCGCAGATTTTCGAGTCGATAGGTCTGTCGGAGGGTTTGCTCCGCACCTATTTCGGCACGGAGACGAGCACGGTGGGCGGCATTGGCCTCGACACCATCGCACGCGACGCCGTGGCCTATCACGACAAGGCCATCAAGGAGGCGAGCGCCGACACCGAGCACCCGCTGCCAAACCTCGGACAGTTCCACTGGCGCCAGGACGGCATCAAGCACGCGTGGATCCCTGAGACATTAGCCACGCTGCAGCTCGCCACGCGCACCGGCAACTACGAGACCTTCAAGAAGTTTGAGAGCCTCGTCGACAACAACCCGGAGCCGCTCTTCCTGCGCGACTTCCTCGACTGGAAGCGTAACCCCATCGACATCGACAAGGTTGAGCCGGTGGAAAAAATCGTAAAGCATTTCGACACGGGCGCAATGTCGTTCGGAGCTCTCACCGCCGAGGCCCACGAGGCTCTCTGCCTCGCCATGAACGCCCTTGGCACGAGGTCCAACACCGGTGAGGGCGGCGAGGACAACGAGCGTTACCACTCCGAGGTCGACGGCATCAGCCTGTCGTCGAAGACCAAGCAGGTGGCGTCGGGCCGCTTCGGTGTCACTACCGAATATCTCGTCAACGCCGAGGAGATACAAATCAAGGTGGCGCAAGGCGCTAAGCCTGGCGAGGGCGGACAGCTGCCTGGCTTCAAGGTGAACCAGATCATCGCCAAGACGCGCAACTCCATCCCTGGCATCTCGCTTATCTCTCCACCGCCTCACCACGACATCTATTCCATAGAGGACCTGAAGCAGCTCATCTTCGACTTGAAGAACGTCAACCCGAAGGCCGCCATCAGCGTCAAGCTCGTCGCCGAGAGCGGCGTGGGCACCATTGCCGCCGGCGTGGTGAAGGCCAAGGCCGACCTCGTGGTCGTGTCGGGAGCCGAGGGCGGAACGGGTGCGAGCCCTGCCTCGTCGATGCGCTTCGCCGGCATATCGCCTGAGATTGGCGTGGCCGAGACACAGCAGACTCTCGTGAAGAACGGTCTGCGCTCGCTCACGCGCCTGCAAGTGGACGGACAGATGAAGTCGGCGCGCGACGTCATCATCATGGCGCTGCTCGGAGCCGAGGAGTTCGGCTTCGGCACGGCACCGCTCATCACCCTTGGCTGCGTGATGATGCGCAAGTGCTCGTCAAACACCTGCCCAATGGGTGTGGCCACGCAAGACGAGCGTCTGCGCAAGCACTTCCGCGGCGACTACCACTACGTGATAAACTATTTCAAGTTCCTCGCCCAGCACGTCAGGGAATATCTGGCCGAGATGGGATTTACCAGCCTCAACGACATCATTGGCCACACCGAGCTTCTCGAGAGGCGCGACACGTCGAAGACGTGGGCCAAGGCCCCGGCCAACGTGCAGGCCAAATGGGACAGCCTCAACTTCTCGCGCATGGAGAAGAAAGAGACTGGCGACGTGAGCCTCTATTGCACCAAGACGCAAGACCATGAGCTCAACAACCTGCTCGACCAGCAAATCATAGCCGGAGCGCAGAAGTCGATACAAGACAAGGAGGAGGTGAACCTCGACTTCGCCATCCGCAACACCAACCGCGCCGTCGGTGCCATGCTCTCGGGCATCATAGCCGAGAAATATGGCGAGGAAGGCTTGCCAAACGACACTATCAACGTGCGCTTCAAGGGTTCTGCCGGACAGAGCTTCGGCGCGTTCCTCGTCCACGGTGTCAACTTCAAGCTGGAGGGCGAGACCAACGACTACTTCGCCAAGGGCCTCTCCGGAGGTCGCATAAGCATCCTGCCGCCAATACGCTCCAACTTCAACGCCGAGGAAAACATCATCGCCGGCAACACCGGTCTCTACGGGGCCACGACGGGCGAGCTGTATGTCAACGGAAAGGTTGGCGAGCGCTTCGCCGTGAGAAACTCGGGCGCCATTGCCGTCGTGGAGGGCGCGGGCGACCACTGCTGCGAATACATGACTGGCGGACGCGTCGTGGTGTTGGGTAAGACCGGACGCAACTTCGCTGCCGGCATGTCGGGCGGCGTGGCTTATGTCTGGGACAAGGACCACGACTTCGACTACTATTGCAACATGGGAATGGTGGAAATCAACCTCGTGGAGGAGACCACCTACCGCAAGGAGCTGCACGAGCTTGTGCGCCAGCACTATCTCTACACTGGCTCTAAACTCGCCCGCACGATGCTCGACGACTGGAACCGCTACATCGAGGACTTCATCCAGGTGGTGCCTATCGAGTACAAGCGCGTGCTGCAAGAGGAGCAGGTGAAGAAGCTCCAGCAGAAGATTTCCGACATTCAAAGGGACTATTGATATTGCCGGACTTTAGAATCATTAATCAATTAGACATTAAGACATGGGTAATCCAAGAGGATTTTTGGAGGTAGAGCGCAAAGATGCCGGCTACCGTCCAATACATGATAGAATACACGATTTCGGCGAGGTGGAGCAGACGCTCAACTCGCGCGACAGGCAGTTGCAGGCAAGCCGTTGCATGGATTGCGGCGTGCCGTTCTGCCACTGGGCTTGTCCGCTCCACAACAAGATGCCGGAATGGAACGACGCATTGTATAAGGGCGACTGGAAACTCGCCTACGAGTTGCTCACCGCCACCAACGACTTCCCTGAGTTCACCGGGCGCGTCTGCCCTGGCCTCTGCGAGAAGGCGTGCGTGCTCAACCTCATGGAGCACGAGCCGACGACCAACCGCGAAAACGAGGCGGCCATAATAGAGCACGCCTACAACGAGGACTTCGTGCATCCGCACATCCCCACGCGCAACGGCAAGAAGGTGGCCGTGGTGGGCGCTGGCCCGTCGGGACTGAGCGTAGCCACGCAACTCAACCAAAAGGGCTACGAGGTCACCGTCTACGACGCTCGCGAGAACGCAGGCGGACTGCTGCGCTTCGGCATTCCTAACTTCAAGCTCAACAAGGCTGTCATCGACAGGAAGATGGAATACCTGAAGATGGAGGGCATCAAGTTCGAGTTTGGCGTCATGCTGGTGCCGGTGAACCCGACCGAGCCAGCCAACATCCAGAACGACAACACCCTGGACAACACCAAGAAGACCACGATAGAGCAACTCTCAAAGCAGTTCGACGCCGTGGTGGTCTGCACGGGAACGCCGCAGGCCCGCGACCTCAAGATACCCGGACGCGACTTGAAGGGCGTGTATTTCGCCCTTGAGATGCTGTCGCAGCAAAACAGGGTGCTCATGGGCGAGGAGTTCACCAAGGACCAGCTCGTCAACGCCAAGGGCAAGGACGTGCTCGTGATCGGCGGTGGCGACACCGGCTCCGACTGCATAGGCACGGCTCACCGTCAAGGATCTAAGAGCGTGACGCAGATAGAGATAATGCCGAAGCCCGTGGACGGACCCGAAGACCCGAAGAACCCATGGCCCAACTGGCCACGCACGCTGAAGACGACTTTCGCCCACGAAGAGGGATGCGTCAGGCGATGGAACATCAACTCGCTGGAGTTTCTCGGAAAGAACGGCAAGCTGACAGGCGTGAAGGTGCAGGAAATAACGTGGGTGCCCAACCCCGACGGAGGTCGCCCACTGATGAAGCCGGCAAAGGAGCCGGAGATAATCAAGGCCGACATGGTGTTGCTGGCCATGGGATTCTTGAGGCCGCAACAGCCTGAGTTCCCGGCCAACGTCTTCGTAGCCGGAGATGCCGCAAGCGGTGCCAGCCTCGTGGTAAGGGCATTGGCAAGCGGAAGAAAAGTCGCTGCCGAAGTTGACAGTTACTTGCGAAAGTAACCAAACCTATCAATTTATATTTGTTGGCAGAGGCAGGGCGCCGGTGGGTGTCCTGCCTTTTTTATCTCCAAGTGTCGCCTTTTCGATAACATAAATCAAAAAAGATGAACGTCAAATCGTTTTTTTCTTAAAACATGACACAACATTAATAAAAAAAACATAACTTTGCAACAAAGACATATCAAGCAAATACAAACAACAGACATTATGAAAAAATCTATTTTGGCATTAGCCGTCATGGCCTTGGGCTATGGAAGCGCTAACGCGCAGACAGGCTTGGAGAAGGCTAAGTTCCTCGACAACTGGTATCTTGGCGCAAAGATTGGTGTTTCCACACCTCTCACGTTCAACCACACGTTCCCACTCAACCCCAACTTCGGCTTCAAGCTCGGCAAGAACTTCTCGCCCGTTTTCGGTGCCAACATTGAGGGTCTCGCCAACTTCGGCGACAACCGTTTCGTAACAGAAATCCCCGACAACCTGGTGCTCATCTCCAAGACCGCTGTCAAGTCGTTCAACATTGGCTTGAAC
>ERZ1023679.68-NODE-68-length-17437-cov-9.015533_pt1 | contig 17437 bp, 17 predicted proteins | sample MGYA00380344_ERZ1023679 | MGnify/ENA primary metagenome ERZ1023679 (study PRJEB33179, sample SAMN07448986) | human gut metagenome | biome: Human-gut; feature: Human associated habitat; material: Faeces | host: Homo sapiens | place: India: Bhopal | collected...
TTTAATGGTAAAGAAGGACGGGTTGATTTTAGAAAAAACTTAAGGTTCAAGGAAGTACTTGTAGTTTTTTGAAGGTTCAAGAATTTACTTTTAGTTTTTTGAATGTCAAGAAACTACTTGTAGGCTTTCGAAAAACCTCTCTTAATGCTAAGGAGGTTTTTCGAAAGCCTTTTTTAAGCCCTATTTCCTAAAAAAACAGCATATATTTAAATTATAAGTAGAAAAAAGATAAAATCTTATACGTAATCCAACATAAATTAGTATTTTTGCAATAAAATCACGCTTTTCATAAAAAAAGTGCGACGAAAGTAAAAGTCATGTGCATAGGCTGCGTGCCCAATAAAAACCCAATTATACAATTCAGATGATGCACATTATGAAAAAACCGACAAAGCTACGACAACCATCGGGTATGGTTGCAGCAAAAGACATAAAATAGAAAGCGAATATGACGCAGGATTGCTTGAATTCACCTTCTACAGCCGACGTAAGCTACCGCTTACCAAAGGGCATCCACGTTACTGGGGCTGATGACAAATCGGATCCAGCTATAGAAGGAATGCCCTGAAGTCATCTGTTCATTTTTGGTGATATACAGATTTACCTATGGAATAAGATACGTTAAAATCCGATAAATCCTTGGCGGTTTAGTAATAAATATCTTTGTCAAATTCAAGAAGAATAAGACAATGAAAACAAAAGATCAAATATTAAAGATTAAGGCTGTGGTGCTTTACATTCTGAAGGCATTTCCAGAAGGAGTGGATTATATCCACCTCTTCAAGGTAATGTATTTTGCCCAGCAGGATCAGTTGAAAGAGTATGGCTTGCCAATCGTCTATGATACTTTTGTGGCAAGAAAGCATGGACCAGTTCCAACGTTGACCTATAAGGTCTTGCGTGGTGTAGAAGGAAAGACCGAAATTTCTTCTGAATTGAAAGACTTTGCCGCTTCTTTGGATATAGAACTGTCTAAGGAAGGTCATCAACTTATTTTGGCTTCAAAGAATGCAGTTTGTGATATGGACGAACTTTCAGTTGCAGACGTCAAGATGCTTGATAAGTGGATTGCCAAATGTAAGGATGTAGATTCTTTTGACTTGTCGGACAAGTCCCACGAGGATAAAGCTTGGAAACGAGCGAAGCGTCAAGCTGACAAAACGGGTGAGGACACCAAGATTACTATGTATGACATGGCTGACGCTGCTGGTGCCAGCAAGGCTATGTTGGCAGTTATCCGTGAGCGCCAGTCTGTTCAAAAGGCTTTGGCATGGATTTAAGGGAACTACAAAAGGCTTATCTCGACAATCTTCGTCAAGTTACAGAAGAGAAGTTGGAGATAGGTTCATTAATCAGAACCATCATTTCTGTTGACGAGGGTTTGGTATTTAAGGATGGAAGAAAGCAGAAGCCAAAGAAGTTGGTTATTATAGGAGTCGATAAGTTAAAGAAGGTTTGTTATGGTTTTGTTTTGGTAAATACCAAGAAGAGTCCTAAATCAGCCTATTCTGCCTCATTTCTCTCTGCCCAGTATCTTCCTTCATCAGACCGATTATCCTGAATTTTTGAAGTATGACAGTTATGTAGATTGTGGTATGCTTTTTTCCATTCCGTTGGAGAAACTCATGGAAGGAGAGTACTTCGGCTCTCTGACCGATTCAGACCTTCAAGGCATTTTTGATGTTCTCAAAACAACCGAGACTCTTACGAACAAGGAAAAAAAGCGATTCGGTATTATTTAGTAAGGTCTTTGTCATAATGATGTATTATGAAAGATGGGGATAAGAATACCGAGCTATGCTTCCATGTTACTATGTTGAAAAATCCGATGAGGTGAAGGAGTGCGCTTAGTCAATCCTTCACCCTAAAAGATAATGCAAATGAGCGCGATGAAAGTTAGCTTTCAAATTGCCGAGTGCAGCTTATCTTCTGCAAAACGATAATAAAATAACTTTTTTCAAAAACAGATACGTGTAACTACTTGTAAAATAGTGGGGACGTATTATTGGTGATATACTATTAAGTAAGATTTTTATGGCATTAAAATTCTATAAGCTCTATAAAATAGATAGAGCTAATGATACAGCTTTAGTTGAGAATTTTGAAAATTTGGAAAACATAGAGAACTATGTTTCTCAAGTTATAGAAAAGCACCGCAGTAAGTACGAAAGAGAATATAAATTTCGTGATGGTGAAGAAACCGCCAAGAATAATGTTATGCGTATACTGAAAGATGAATCTTTAGAAGATGCCTGTCAAACCATGGCAAATCGTCTGTTGGATAAAGAAAGAGTGGCAAATGATCGTATCAAGCACATGGGACATGAAATTCCTACAAGTATGTTTATTGTCGCTCAAGATGATGTTACAGAAGATGAGACGCAACTGTTTTTCATAAAAGCAGATTACGATGAGTACATCATGGCTGGTTCGGGAAATGACGGCAAAGGTTTGCCTAAAAATCGAAAGATATTTAAATCTTGTGTCTTCTTTGCTAAAAAAGTGGATGGTGACTATGAGGTATACAAAATCATGTCTCATGACGAAAATAGCAGTTCATCAGATGCCGCATATTGGTATCGTGATTTCTTGGATTTGCAAGAATTGACATCTGACGAGAAGAATTCCACAGCATCTTTTAATGCAGTGAAAAAAGATTTGTTAAATCCAATAAAGAAGAAGCATAAAAAGGATTATATGTATTTGAGAAATCAAATAATTGCCTATTTTCGAAGTGAAGGTGAATTCGATATAGATCATTTCGCCAATGTCATAATAGGCTCTTATATGCCTTATGACCAAACATTGGATATAAATGATTTGAAAGCAAAATGTTTGAATCTACCAGAAAAATATAATTTCGACAAAAAGTTTATAAAAAAGCCTGAAGTTATCAAAGATAAATTTAAGGATTCCATCATGCTTACTCAAGACTTGGAATTGAAGATTAAGCAAGATATTCAAGGCATAGAGAAAGTTATATTAGGTGGAATAGACCAAGGTGACAAGAAATACATAAAGATATATAGCGAAGAAGGCTATAATTATGCAAGTGGACTAAAACGTCTATAAATGGCTATGGCATCTGTAAAAGTTTTCGAAATAGTAAATATCTTCACACAGGCTCCGATGGATTTGAGCATCCATGAGGACTGTGAAAGAACGAGTATATCCTTTGGTTTGCAAAAGGATGAGACAAAATTACCTGATGATGCTCCTATTGTTTTGTTGTCAAGTAGGGATGGTATGACTATTCGTTGGCGGCAAATGGATTCCGATGACTTTGATAATACAGATTATCTTTCAGACAATAATAACTGGAACTGTTTTAAAGAAGAATACGAAGCAGAACCTGAAAATTCTGAATTATCGGTTGAGATAACAATAGACAAGCATCAAGTAAATCATTATCTTTCCGTTTATGACATTGATAATTTTACTACCACTCTGTTAAATAAGAGTACTTTTGCTTTTCTTTGTTCCATAAATTCTGTCTTTGAAGACTTTCTGTATTTTGAAGTTTTTTATGCTCCATTTCAAACATGGCATACGCAAAGTATAGCTTTTAAGCCAAATGGGAATGATTTCAAGTTGGATGAAGAAAATTGCATAAAGGTAAATAGAAATCAAAAGTTTTCTTCACGGAAAGATGTATGTTATGTTGAGGGCCTTGATGAAATAAAACTGTTGCCTGAGGATTTCTATTTGCAACAGGCGACAAATGATATTCAAAAGACATTCTTGCAGCTTAGTTGTATGTTGAGCCAGTCATTTCTGTTTGACAATTCTCAAATAATTGAGGATAAATATAATTATAAACTATTGGGATTGATTGCCTATCCTAATAAGGTATATGACATCTCTCAGGTTAGTAGCTTGGCAAACGCTACCCCAAATATATATTTCAAAATCTACAAATGGGTTTATTGTGATGGAGGACTCTTTGATAAAATAAACATTGCCAGAAATATTATATCATTGAATATCAATGTGGTGGATTTATCTTTAAATACAGATACATTCTATTCTATATTATCTAACTATCAGATTTATGAAAAAGAAAACTCATTGCAATACATTGAGCTACGAAACAAAATTTCTGAGATACTGTTAGGTTTACAAGAAAAGATAGATAAAATCAGTGATGATTATGTGGATGGTATGAAGAAGAATATATTCACTATAATCTCATTCATCATAACAACAATCGTTGTCCGTATGATAGCAAAACAAGATGTTATAAAAGGATTTTCCATCCCGATATTAATCTTGATGTCTGCTTTGCTTGTAGGTTCATGCTTATATATGCTTCTATGTAGAAGTGAAATTCAGAAAAAGATAAAATTATTTGAGCGACATTATAAGCAAATATCAGACAGATACGAGAAATTACTTTGTAAGAATGAATTGCAAAAAGTATTTGATGATTGCAATCCGAATGTAGATGATAGTCATGCCTCAATTTTACAGAGCCGAATGAGGTGGATAACATGGATATGGGGGCTGATAGTTTCCGTATTTGGTTGTGCTGTGATAGTGCTCTTTTTTATATCAGAATAATATGATTTATACAGAATACGTAAAGGTACAAGATATAATTATTCATCAGGTTGGAAACAAACTTTCAATGGATGGCGTTAAGTTGTCAAATCATAGTATAGATGTGACTGATGACTTGAATAAATTGTTAGTAAAACATTTTCTAACACCCTTTAGAGAACGTCCAAGTTTACAGTTCAAGTCTCCTCTTCAAAATAATAGCGTGTATTCTTTGATAAAGGCAATGTTTGCAAACAAAACAGATTTCGTACTTCTTTCACAAGAACTTGCGAAATTACTGTATGAAAATGGTGTTTATTCAAAGATAAAGAATGGAGAATTTTACGTTGCCTATTTTTCTAACTGTGTTATTGATGGGCAGGCATCCGATGCTGTCGGATTGTTCAAGACAGAACAGAAAACTCCATACCTTCGGGTGACACCTGTCGCTGATAGTTACACAATTGCAGAAGAGCAAGGTTTTTCTTTAAAGCATTTTGAAAAAGCCTGTTTGATTTTCAATGAAGATGAAGATAGCGGCTATCAAGTAGCGGTGATAGACAAGTCGAACAAAGCTACCGAATCCCAATATTGGTCAGATTCATTTCTACAAGTCAAGAAGAGAAAGACTAATAGTACCCAGACGGAATGTCTATTTGAAATGTGCAAATCATTTGTGTCTCAATTGGACGATAAGGATGATGTCCAAAAGGCAAACATGATGAATAAGGCTTTGTCAATATTGGATGATTCCGAAAAAAATATAGAATTGAAGCATTTTAAAGAAGAAGTTTTTGGAGATCAAGATGTTTCTAATTCTTTTGATGAATTCCGCAAAGAGAAACAGTCCGAAAATCAATTGGAGTTAGATGAAAAATTCGAGTCTGATAATTCTTCTCTAAAAAAAACAGGCTTAAAGAAGCTTACGACAATCCATCTTGATGACAACTATGATGTTGTTATACATGGAGCTAATGATATAGAAAAAGGGTATGACGAAAAGCGTCAGAAATATTTCTATAAATTGTTCTATGACAAGGAAAAGTAAAAAATTAGATTTGTTTATAAAATGACAGAGACAAATGTATCCTTATACAAAGAGACGCTAAGCAATGTCGAGGCTTTTTTGAAGAGTCTTAACTTTTCTGTTTCACAAGTTATCTGTGAGGGTTTGGTAACAGTTGTTAATATGATATCGGATTATCATGAAGAAGGAGCAGCTTTAAATCCAGATATTTTGTTAATAAGTAAAGACTCTTTCTTCCAAACTTTGCCATGCCAGCATCATATAGAACTATGTACAGAAGAAATTAATGAAAAATCCTTCTCTATGGCGGTTAAAATGTGTGCTCCATTAGCAGAGAATGGATGGAATATGTATTTACTGTTGTTAGATGAATCTCATCTACAATATGGAATTGTAAATGTCGCATTGACCCAAATGAGCGTATCCCTTTTTAATCAAGTTATAGAAACGCCACAAGAATTGGCGGCTTGTGCATATATTAGAAATGTTGGGAATAAAGTTGTTGAACTGAATAGTTTTTCCAACCATTGTGTAATAGCTTTAAACTTAAATAGCTATGAAACGAAATTGGAAAAAGAACTTGAAAAATTAGCGAATGCAATCTTAAAAAATATAGATAGAGATTTTCCAATAAAAGAAGCGTCAATTACATATATTAAAGATATGTTTATTGCAGCTCTAAATCATGGACATGGCAATTTAATAGCTGTAGCTGATGATATTGAACTTTTGAAGTCAGAAGGGCATCTTCAAGGAGGGCTTTTCTTGTCAGATGTGATAGATTTCCCCAAACTGTTATTTGATAATAGTCAACAAAAATCAGACCAAACTGCTACAACTCTTAACGCATTTACTCAGTTGGTCATATCTATGTTGAATTTTGATGGCATAACTTTATTTAATTCTAAAGGATGTGTTGCTGGTTACCATTTTATTGTTGATAATAGTGTAGCGGCAAAGAAGCCTATAGTGGGAGGATCTAGATCAAGAGCATTTGAAGCTCTTACTCAAACTAATGGTATTACTGCATGTTTAATGAAGTCGCAAGACGGCAATATTAAGTATTTTGAAAAATGAATGAAATAGCAAGACCTTGGAAGGCATCTGCTCAAAATCGTATGCCGGCAAGTATAAACAAGGTATCTGATATAGTTAGATATGGTAATAGTGGTCTTACCTTGAAGCAGCAAAAGCAAATTGTTGGTGCATATGAGATGGAGGCTTATGATATGGCGGCTGAATATGCATGGAAGAAAGCTATCATAAAGTTGCGAAATTCTCTTGTCACTCTTGGTATGGATTTTATTGCAGAATTTGTTCAACGTGATGACGTCGATGAATATACTCCTATAGAAAATGTCCTTACAGAAAGAGCTACTATTGACCTTGCTGAAAGGCTCGGAGTTATCAATTCTACAGGAGCCTTGCATCTTAGACAGGCACAAGAATTAGTTAATCATTATTTGTCTGCAAATTCTGATGAAGAAATGTCTGCAATAGACTCTTTGAGTGTTATCAGACCTTGTGTGGAATATATCCTGAGTGAGGCAAATGTTAAGGTGGCAGTTGCTTTTTCTGGATTTAGAAAACGTCTTCTAAATGAAGATTTAAAGTTAAAGGATGCTGATGTTGCTCAAATCATCAATTCTCCTCTTTTCTATATACGAACAGTTATAACAATATTACTGTCTGCTATAAAGAAAAATAAACAAATTCTTCAGGAACATGCATTAGCCAACATAACGATGCTTCTCCCTGAAGTTTGGGAAAGGTTGTCATCTTCTGATAAATGGATGATTGGTGAGACTTATAGAGATGTTGTTGCTTCGGGAGATGTTGCTGCAACAAAAGGCTTGAAAATAGCTTTAGGCAAAGTTGGAGGATTTGATTTCGTTCCAGAAACGCTTCGTTCAACGACATTTAAAGAAATGGCCCGTAAACTAATTGACGTTCATGATAGTTTTAATAATTTCTATAATGAAACAGGAGTGGTTAAAGCTTTAGCAAATTTGGGAACAAGAATTCCGGAACCTGCGTTTCTCGTTTGTCTTGATGCTTATTTATTAGTCTATTTAGGTAATTATTATGGATATTCAGTAAAAGCTGCACCTATTGCAGAAGAAGAGATGAAGAAAATAAGTAAAGTTAGATGGTATGCATATTTCTCTAGTTATATTCATACAGACGATCGAATTTTAAACAATTTGGAAACAGCAAAACAGGTCTCTCGAATGAAGAATCTTCTTGAAAGTATCGATATTACAAACTTTACAGGATTACCTAATGCCAATCAGAAATTGTTTGATGCGATAATGATGAATAATAGTGAAAAGGTTAAACGCATAGCAAATGCAATGTATCAAAAATTACTTTAAGCTTTATGAAAGTTTCATGACAGAATTTTAGCAAGTATTTATATCAACTTGCTTGGTAAGCATCCAATCCCTATTTTGGCGGTTTGAACGATAAGTGTTACCTTTGCGCCATATTAAACATTAAATGTTATAAATATGGCAATAAGTAGTAAAGATCTTGAGAGTCTGTGGCAACGCTATAAAGTGGAGGCGGTCCCAGCAGGCATTTCGGTAAAACAATTTTCGAATCCAGGGTGCTATAGTCACGGCTACCTACCTTACTTTCGTTGAATCCTGCAAGCTAATGGCTCCACTGGATTTCTTCAGGGGATTCTTTGACATGATTGTAGCTGGAAGAAGGGATTATGCCTTGATGACAGAGGCACTTTTAGTTAAAACTGTTTAAAAAACGAAAAAGTTCAAATTCCTAAAATTCTATGTATCTCCAGTAAACACGGGGGATGGAGCTGTATTGTCATAGGGGTTGGATGCTTACTGTCGAGCGAAGAAAATGTATGAAATAATTGATAAATACACTAAAATGTTTAACAGCATTTCCGTCAAGCCAAGTGAGCAGAGCAAAGCTTGCTTTGGCTATGTCATGGCGAGGAAATGTATCAAACTCAATATATGTATGTCTTTATACTTAAATATGTAATTATTGCTTTGTGCTTGGCATATATGAACCATGTTTTCTCCAAGAAGAAAGCTGTTATGTATGATGTGAAGAGACATATCTTGGAAAAGAGATTGGAAATCTATGCATCGTTGCATAAGTTGTTTTTACGCAATTCAACACTTATAGCTCCACCTGCTATAAAGGAACAATATTATTGGAGTTTGATGAATGGCATGCCCTTCCGTATTGGCGATCAAAAAATGGAGTATGTATCTTATTTCGATACTTATAAGAAGTTATATGATTATTATTTATTTCTTCAAAGAAGTCTGTCAAAGTCAGTTTTTTTGCCAAGAAATATAAATGATTCATTAGAGTTGATATGTGAGTGGTATAAAAAAGTAATAGAAATCCTAACGGCATTCAAAATGGTTGAGGATGGAGAATCATCTTTGAATGAAAGGCAAAAAGGAGAACATCTTGATTTGGCATGCAAAATGTTCGGGATAGCATTGCAATATGATATAGACTATGTTAGTACCTATCAGAAGCATTTGTTTTCAGTTAGACTACAGATGCCAAGTTTGTTGAATCTCTTTAAAACCTCTGTAATGAGTAAAATTAGGTTGTGGCATTTTGAACGCAATTTTGAAAAATTGGATTTATGTAAATATCCATCTTATCTAATTGTTCTTCTCATGTATATTCACGTTTCTGATAAGTATTTCAGGGATGAATTTGATGAATTACCACCAAATAAAAGAGATATTATCATAAAAGATTTTTATAGTCAATTAATAAAATATTTGCCTCATGATTGAAATATTGCAACAAATATCAGAAGAAATAAATTCTTTACCAGATTATGTTGGCAAGGGATTGGTGGAATTAATAGTGATTATTGTAGGAGGAGTAATTGTTGGTTGGATTACATCCAGTTATTTTGCCTTAAAAGCTGCTGAGTCTGAGGTGAAAGGCGATATCATGAAAAAGAAACTTGATATCTATGATGCCCTTGTTGTAAAACTTGACGAGTTTCAGCAAGAAGTTGTATTGTCTCAAGAATTAATAAATACAGCTTTAATGGACATAAAGAGTTGCAATATTTCTTTAAAATATCAGCCACAATATCCAGTATTGGAAGTTTTCCAAACAGGAGATAAGTTAACAAAAGCAGTATTAGACATGGATGAATATATTTCTGCTAATCGAATTTATTTCGAAAAAGGACTTTATGAGAAACTGCAGCTTTTTCAGAATTACATTATTATTTTCAATCGTCTGATAGTGATGTATAGAGAACAGTTTGTAAATGAAAACATATCTTTGGAAAATAAATCAGTAAAGGCCTTTGAAAACATTTTAGCTATAGAATTAGGTCTTATTTTTCAAGACGAGTTATCCCATCAGATAGAATCTGTATATAATAAAATTCGTAGCAGTGTGAGCAATATAAGATTCAAAGTCCAATCAAATCCTGATCATTCAGCTAATCGATTTGGAGTCGATGGGGAGATAGTTCAGGAGTTGTTAAAATTGAAGATCATGAAAGAGCGAGATAATATAAAGAAGCTAATCACAGAAAATGTTGCTAAGGGTATGGCGAGTGTATAGCTAAACCATAGATGTTATGATGGAATACGATACTTTTTGGGGGTTGGATCAAGCTACATGGTTGGACATTTTTTCCTTATTGAAGGTTTTAGTGCCCGGGCTTGTTATGGTATGTTTTGGAGTATATTATCAGTTGCGTAAGAAAACAGAGACAGCCATTAAGATAGAAATTGCTAAATTTCGAATTTTCGCCTATACAGATATAGCATATACATATTCAAAATTGGCCAATTTGGTTTCGCCTACTTTACAAGATGAAACGAAGTTAAAATTTATATTAAGCAATTATGGTTATATAGATTTTAGTACCTCTTACAGTTTAATTGTTGGCACAGAAAGAGGATTTGATTCTTTTTACGATGATATAAGTGCAAAATTGAAAGAAAACGAAATATATCTTGACTATAAGGTGAACAAACAATGTCTTAATGCCATTGGTGTTTTTACAGAATTGAAACAATTTCTTGATGCTTTTTGTGATGCGGAGTGGTATTTAAATAAAGGAAAAGACGTAAATGAAACGCAAGAAAAGATAGATTTTGCTTATCTGTTGACAGCAGTGTTTATGCAGAATGAAATCAATAAGGCTTCTTTGTTAGTTACAGATGTCATTGCAGAACAGATTAATGGAATACGTGTTTCGTATCGTAAGTATCGTGTACGTAAAATGTTATATAGACTGTATGAATTTGTTCTTAGATTTGCAGATAAATATATGAATGACCATTCATGGAAAGGTTGGCTTAGTTCAAAGATTTTATATAAATCGCTTAAAGATAGGTTATCACTGATATCTAAAATGCCGACTTTGGTTGAGATTTTTGCATATCTTCATGTTTCTGATAAATATTCTCCAAGTAGTTATTTTTCGATGGATGAAGATAAGCGTTTAAAAGTATCGGCAGATTTTATGAAATGTTATTATCTGCAACTGCATCATAATAGGTAATAAGGATTTTGATGAATTATTAGTGTCCTTAAAAATGTTTAGCCCAAATGTCCTAAGAATGACTTCGATGATGGCTATGCTTATGGGAAATTTCTTTGAACAGTAGTGCATTTAAATTATAATATTATGGCAATATCTAATATTCATAAAGGCAAGTATATCTTTCACTTTACTGATTTGCGAAATCTTGATTCTATCGTTAAGAATGCTTTGTTGAGCACTAACGAAAAGAAAAGATTAGAAATTAAGCATCACAATATAGCAAATCAGACTATACAGGCGCGTAGGGATGAAATGGACGTCACAGTAGGACCTGGTGGTAAGATCCATGATTATGTGCCTTTCTATTTTTCTTCTATCAACCCTATGCTACTCTCTTTATTGAATCATAAAAATTGTGATCAGAATCTGATAGTCTATTTATGTATCAATATAGAACGGCTTGATAGGGATGATGCGGTATTTACTAATTCATCGGCTAATACCAATACGCCTCCTATTTTTTATGATGATACAACTCATCTTGATGAATTGGATTGGGATTTGATATTAAGTAGGAAGTGGAAGATGGATTCTGATGAAGCCAAGCATAAGAAGATGGCTGAAGCCTTGATTCATACTAAGATTGATATTTGTGAAATAGATGCAATTGTTGTGTACAATGATGGTGTGAAAAAAGAAGTAGAAAAAGTATTCAAGCAGAATGGGTTGAAAGCTCCTGACATTTTATTTGAACATGATTATAAAATCCGTAAGTATGGATTTTATTATACAAAATTCTTTTTTGACAGCAGAAAAAATGAGACTCTTGTTATTGGTCCACAAACTCTTCTACATGTGTACAAAGAATTATTGAAACAGGTGAAAGATGCCAGGCGGGTAAACAAAAAAGGGTACCATTATAAAACGATTGGTGAACTCGTGGAAGCATTGAACCAAGACATAAACTGTCTTCCTGAAATGAGGGATGCTGTAAAAATTCATCAAAACTATGATCCACATAACGATACTGTTGGCCACCATACAGAAAAAGTGGTAGCAGAGATTCGGAAGTGCTACTATTATAAAAATGCTTCTAAACAGATAAAGAATGTTATGTTGCTGGGAGCTTATCTCCACGATATGGGTAAAGGACCTGCAAGTAAATGGAAAAATGGACAGATGAAAACTGCTTATCTTGACCATCCTGCTGATGCCATACCTATGCTTAGACGTATATTGGCAGAAGAAATAGAGACCATAAGTGACGATGAAATACGCAGGCTTTGTATGCTTGTTGTTTATCATGATATCATAGGCGATTGCTTGTTTAGAGAACGTGAAAAGCAGCAAATAGCAGATTTGATTGAAAGTGAGGATGATTATGATATGCTCTCTGCAATATCAATTGCTGATGCAACTTCCACTAATGGTTTTTGGGGAAGAATGATTGGCGAGAAGGCTCCCATTATGAAAGCTGAAGTAATGAATCTAAAACAAGGGTAATTATGGCAAATCAACTGAAATATGTTTTTCGACTGACGCATATAGACAATATTAAGTACATCATGAGTAAAGGATTGGTGCGTGCATCTTCTCCATTGCGAGATGAAAATTATGTATCAATAGGAGATGTTCAGGTTATACAAGTTAGGAAAGATAGAAAGTTTCAAGGTTACCAATTAAGTGACTTTATGCCGTTTTATTTTGGTCCTCGTTCTCCCATGCTTTATGTGATACAGCATGGATACAATGGTGTACGTAAAGTGAAACCGGAGGATATTGTATATTGTGTTGTTCGGATTGAAGATATTATAAAAAATGATATCGATTGTATTTTTACTGATGGGCATGCTTTAAGCTCTCTGACTAACTATTATTATAAGAGTAGTCTTGCGAATCTTAATAATATAGTCAACTATGACGATGTATATTCCACTTTTTGGAATATTGAAGATGATCCTGATTTAAAAAGACGTAAGGAAGCAGAATTGTTGATTAATGAAGACCTTCCTGCACAATATATTCGGGGAATAGTCGTTTATAATGATAAGGCTAAAGAATATCTTATTAATCTCGGAGTTGCTGCAGAGCTGATAGTAGTTATGCCTGGGTATTATTTTTAAAAGCTGAACTATTATGATACATTACGTTAAAGGAAATTTGTTGGAGAGTGAGGCTGAAGCCTTGGTTAACACTGTAAATACCGTCGGTGTAATGGGCAAGGGAATTGCCTTGCAGTTCAAGGAGGCTTTCCCTGAAAATTTCCGTGTATATAAGAAAGCTTGTCAGAAAAATGAGTTGCAGATTGGAAACGTGCTGATAGTCAAGGATTCCAACTTGAATAGCGGTCAAAAATTTATTGTGAATTTTCCGACTAAGACCCATTGGAGATTGCCATCAGAATATTCATATATCGAGAAGGGGTTACAGGCACTGCGTAGGGAAATTGAAACCCGCCATATCCGTTCTATAGCCATTCCGCCACTGGGTTCACACAATGGTGGTCTTGATTGGCTGCGAGTAAAACAGATGGTAGAGCAGGCACTTTCTGGCGTTGATTGCGATATTTATTTATATGAACCGTCAGATGCCATTGTAGAACGGATGAAGACAGAACGTGTTAAGTTGACGCCAGCCAGGGCCATGCTCTTGTTGATGTTTGCCGATATGAATCGTGAAGGAGAGTTTGCTTCCGTGTTTGCTGCAGAGAAACTGATATATTTCATGCAGCGCTATGGTGCCAAGAAATACTTCCGGATAGATTTTAAACCTTATCATTATGGTCCATATTCTGGAGGTAAGGTAGCACATGTTCTTTACTATATGAATGGTAGCTATGTGAAAGGAATGGGAGGTATGAGTGCACGCCCATTTGATTATATCTGGTTAACGGATGATGCAGCATCTGAAGCACAGAAGTATATAGATAATTACAAGGACAGTAGTTTGCAAGAAATTTGTAATAAGGCTATGCATTTTCTGCGTGGCAATTATTCCAATTATTCATTAGAACTGCTCTCTACTGTAGATTATTTATTGGAGAATAGGCCGAATCTAAAAGGGTGGAAAGAAGCTGACGAAGATGAAGTTGCCGCCTTTCTTGAGCATGAGATGAAGGTATGGAGCATTCGTAAAAGTAAGATGTTCAAAGCTTCATTCATAACGGTTGCTTTGCAGGAATTAAAGAATTTGTAAAAGGAAGGATATGATTTTATCAAAGTGTAGGATGATGTCCTACATCTTGGATAAAATAGAAAAAAATGCGTATAACCATGAACAAGCAGATTTTTGATTTCTTGAAAGAATATGCAAAACTCCCTTCTCCTCAGTATGCAATCTTGCTAAGGGGAAAATGGGGATGTGGAAAAACTTACTTTGTGAAGCATTGGCTTGAAGAATTTGATAAGTCTGACAAGTTACCAGCTAATGAGAACAGCATCGAACTGAAACCAATATATGTTTCACTCTTTGGCATGAGAGAAATCTCTGATATCAAATCAGCCATTGATAGATGCGTGAATCCATTCTTCTATTCCAAGACTGGCAAAATACTGAAGATTGCCGGACGCATTGCAAGCAAGATAATCTTCAAGACAGAACTTGATATAGATAAAGATGGCAAGAGTGAAACATCTTTTTCTGGAGCCTTGGATTCTTTATCCATTTTTGAAAATGATAATAAAGATGAGGTTAAAGGCGTAAAGTTTATCATCTTCGATGATCTGGAACGCTGTCAGATACCGATGAAGCAATTGCTTGGTTTCATAAACTATTTTGTGGAACATTGTGATTGTCATGTCGTCGTGATAGGTGAGGAGAAATATCTGGATGATAAGACACAGCATGATTTGCTCGAATTCAAGGAAAAGATAGTTGGTAGAGAGTTTGAAATACTCCCAGATATAGAAGCAGCCATAAAGCTATTTGTTTCAGAGCCTATGATGGCAACTGATTTCCTCAGTAAAGAAACTGGAATGATTCAACTGTGCTTTGAGTGTAGTGCAACTCATAATTTGAGGTTGTTGCGTCAGTCACTTCTTGATTTCAGTTCCTTAATCTCTGCTTTGCCATCCAATCTGGTAGAGAACAATCATGAATATTTGCGTTCTTTGTTGGCTTGCTTTATTGCAGTTTATGCAGAATATCGGAATATAGATAGTCATGCATTTATTGTTGATTGGGAAAATTGTGCTGTGAATGCTTATGTAGATACCAAGGATGATGAATCTCAGAAGATTAGGAATCTGATGGGGAAATACAACAGAGTTAATAGCCTTAATCAGTTTGAAGCTTTGAGCAGTGAACTGGTTCCCAAGATCGTAGAACATATAGAGAAAGGACTAAGCCTGGCTCCAATGTTAAAAAATATTCTATCTCAGAAATCCAGGAAACTTACGGCTTTGGAAAGATTAGGTTCATTTTGGGATAAGACGAATGAAGAATTCGATGAACTATTTGACTCATTGGTGAAGGAATTGAAGGATGGAACCATATCCGAGCCTGTTAATATTGGTAAATCTGTTGGCTTCCTTGGGTATTTCGATGCCATGCATTTTCGTGAATTACCTGAGGAAGCCGTCTCTGATATAAAGAATAGATTATTATATATCTATCAATCTTGTACTTGTTTGAAGGATTTGTTTATATGTCACTACTCGTTTATCCAGGGTTACAATTATTTAAGAGGATATGATCAGGATAAGATGAAGACAAAATGTATCATGGAATTTATAGGTGAACTCTTTGAGCAAAAGAAGGAAGAACTGCCCGATGATATGCAATTAGCTCTGCGTCAACTATCTGATGAGAATGTTGATAGTTTAGCTTATATAGATGACTATAGTTATCCTGATCACTCTTCTAATTATAGAATGCGCCCTATCTTTGCTAAGGAGAATCCGCATCAGCTCTTTGATTCATTGTGCAAGATGAGCAATAGGGGGCGTAATGCTTTCAGCCAATTTCTTGCATCTCATTATGTATTCCATGTGAATTGTAATTTTGCAGATAGATTCCAACCAGACCATGATGTCTTGGTAAAACTGAGAGATTTGGTAAAGGAAGAAGCAAAATCGAAAGTGTCGATAGAAAGATGGTCGTATGACTTCTTGGTAGAAGGATTGGATAAATCCATTAGAAGGGCGAATGGAGAGTCCAAGATAGAATAGAGGTTAGGAGATTCATATATGGCCAAAACAAAATTGTCATATCATTACTATAATTAAAATATTAAATACATCAGCTAAAGTATTCACCTATGCACATAATTTCCTCTATCTCGGACGAGGATTCAGCTATCCCGTAGCATTAGAGGGAGCCTTGAAGCTAAAGGAAATCAGCTATATCCATGCCGATGGCTATCCTGCAGCCGAGATGAAACATGGTCCGATAGCCTTGGTAGATACCGATATGCCGATCGTCTTCCTTGCCACACATTATCAGTTGTATGAGAAGATCATCAGCAATATGCAGGAAGTAAAATCCCGCAACGGACGCATCCTGGCCATTGTTACCGAAGGCGACAAACAAGTCAAGGCGATAGCCGATTCTGTGATAGAAGTACCGTAGACCCTCAATGCTTTAGTATCTCTTCTCAGCGTCGTTCCCCTGCAGATACTTGCGTATTATGTGGCAGTAGATAAGGGATTGAATGTAGATATGCCAAGAAATTTGGCAAAGAGTGTAACGGTAGTATAAAGGCAGAATAAATCCAAATCCTGTAGGACATAGTTAAACATAATCATAGAATCTATTAATAATTTCAACGATATAAAAATAGCCGTAGCCGGAACAGGCTACGTCGGTCTGAGCATAGCCACGCTATTGTCTTAGCACCATCACGTAACAGCAGTAGATGTAATCCCCGAAAAGGTGGAGAAACTCAACAATAAGATTTCTCCAAGCCAGGATGATTACATCAAGAAGTATCTGGCAGAGAAGAAGCTGAATCTAACAGCAACCCTTGATGGCAAATCAGCTTATGCTGATGCCGACTTTGTGGTGATTGCAGCACCTTCTTTGGCAGCAAAGTAGTCAATGACTTGGAGACATTTCTTCACATTGCTATCCATGCAGCACTTTAAGAGAGTATCACCATAAACTCCGGTATGCTCAGCAACCAATACAGCATCGCTTGGAAGGGTTCCTAAAAACCTTCCGATACTCTTAAAATTGTTCTTTACAACCTTATGTGAAGGTTGGTTTGATATTTTTTTTGATGTCAAGTCGCAAAAACTTACGTCAAATTTCTCTTTTGCCAAATTTATTCCGTATATTTGCATATTGAATAAAGTTTTTTATAAGAAGGGTGCTCCGTTCTGAGCGGCTACAACTATACTACGAGTCCTGTCTTG
>ERZ1023679.73-NODE-73-length-17093-cov-6.353739_pt1 | contig 17093 bp, 4 predicted proteins | sample MGYA00380344_ERZ1023679 | MGnify/ENA primary metagenome ERZ1023679 (study PRJEB33179, sample SAMN07448986) | human gut metagenome | biome: Human-gut; feature: Human associated habitat; material: Faeces | host: Homo sapiens | place: India: Bhopal | collected...
TTCTGTTCCATCTGCATGAAAGATTCTTCCACAGATAAGTTTCTGGATTCATCATTATTGAACGATACAGACTGGAGTTTTGGAGCCACGTATGGAAGGAACTTTGCCACCATCGCCAGACGTCCGGCAGGCTCGTCAATCTGCATGAGATCCGTGAAAAGTGAATAGTTCTTCTCATTGATACCATTGATGTAGCCAGTAAGGGCATCACGTAGGCTTTCACGCACACTTTTGGTAACCTTATTAGGTGTGCCAGCCTTACGTCCGCCAGTCTTCTTCCTCTTTGGCTTCGGCTCATTACTATTGTTTTGTTTTACTGCCATATTCTATTGATTTTTAATGTTTACTGATAGTTTTCGGGTGCAAATATAGGAAGAAATTACGAAACTTGGTGTTCAAGTTGCGGAACTTATCACAGATAGGTAAGAAAAACGCATTACTTTTGAACAGTTTAAACATTAAAATTCGAATTTTATGGGATTAATTGGAAGTATTGCTGGTGGACTGACCTCTGCTGCAGGTGGTGCTCTAGCAGCTAAAGCAAGAAACAAGGGATATAATGAGTATATCAAAATGTTTCAAAACCGTATGCAACAGGTGAAGGATCATCGTGACAACTTGTATTATCAGGATCCTACTCAGTCAGCGGAGAATCAGGTAGCCGTGACCAATGCCCAGAAGGTATTGGATAATGCAACAGAGACTGCAAAGAACACCAATATTGTTAGTGGCGGCTCTGATGAATCGGTCGCGCTGAGTAAGCAGGCTGCCCAGGAGCAGGTGGGTAAGATGATGCAAGAGGCTGCTGTGCAAGGTGCTCAGACCAAAGAAAATGTGTGGAATACTGCTGATGAGCAGATAGACCAGATGACTAACTACATCGCCACCGCCAAGAAGGAGAAAGCTCTTTCTACAGCACAGGGTATTACGGATGCTGCAGGTGGCTTGGCTGGCGCAGCAAGTAAATTGCCATTTTAAGGAAGGAGGTAATTATGGGATTTACATTGGATGATTTAACTCCTAAACGTCCGGCAACAGCAACAACTCCTATTACAGATTCCCCTTCTGATAATGTGGGGCAGCCGGATGATACACCTGTTCAGAATATAGCTATTGATACTACTGGTATTACCGGGAATGGTGTCCATGAATCTTTTGCAGAACAGCCAACCGAGGAAGTTACCAAGGTGGAGCCTAACCAGGGTATCAAGATAGACTGGAGCAGACCTTATGCCGAGATAGAACAGAATCCTATCTTGCAGCAGATGAAGCCTTATGACATTATGAGGGATTACCAGAAGAATGGTGATGGAAACTGGTCTGCCTTCATGCCTTGGCTTTCTTCACTTGGTGATGCCGATAAAACTGTGGCTGCAAATGCAGCTCTGCAAAAGAAGGCAGAGAATCAAGCCAAATGGGAACAATGGGGAAATCTTTTTATGCACTTGGGTAACTTCTTTGGTACAGTTCAAGGTGCTCCATCGCAGAAGATTGAATCAGCACAAGAACTTACTGATCGCCAACGCAAGATAAGAGAGGCTACAGATGCTTTAAGAGCTAAGGGATATAACCAGATGATGGTGAATATCTATAAGGACCGTCAAGACAAACAGGCACAGATGCAGGCAGAGGCTGCTGCAAAGGCAAATGATGCCCTGGCTGCTTATCGTGGTTCACAGAAAGCGCAAGAGGATGCTCTTACTCCTGTTAAGGTTCAGACGGAGAAAGAGAGAGGTAATGCTGCTGCTGCACAGGCTGCACTCAGTACTTCTAAGAAGGAGACAGAGGATGCTTTGAGAGGCAAGAAGGGAAAATTACTTGATGCTCAAACTAATAATGCCAATGCCGGAGCTGCTGATCATAATGCTAGCGTTAACGTTAAGGGAGCGCAAGTTAGGCATATCAATTCGCAAACAGAGGGACAGAATCAGAGGAATGCCAACCAGAAGGAGGCTGATGATTTCAACACCAGGTATGTGAACGACCCCGTTTTCAAGAAACATGTGAATGAATGGGCTACACACAATGGTATGGCTATCGGTGGTAATGATGGCAGAGGTGGCACTTGGGCGAATGAAAAGAATCGCCAGCAGGCTTCTAGATGGGCAAAGGCTAAGATGAAGTTAGACCGGACTCCTCCTTCACGTAGAGGCGGCAGTAAGGTTCCCCACCATCAAGGAGAAGAAAGTAACTGATTATTAATCAAAAAAATAAGATAAGGTATGTTTGACGAGCAAGACAGACAATATTTTTATAATGAGTTCAAGAACAATGGCTATGAAGTAGGTAGCTATGATGACTTCAAAAAGGATTTGAAAAACAAGGAAGATCGTGACTGGTACTACAATGAGGCCAAGAACATGGGGTATGATGTGGGAACACAGGCAGACTTTGACAAGATGGTGCTGGAGCCAGCTTCATCTACTTCTGGTGGTGGTAAGCAGGTAGATTCTTCTGCTACGACTCAGAGTGTAGGGCAGAAGGCTTCTACTGAAACTAAGCCGCAGGTGGCTCAACCAGCAAAGAAGCAGAAAACAACAGACAAGGAGCCTGGGCTTATAGCAAAAGTTTTGGATATGATTCCTACTGGTGTTCAGACGAGCAACGGAACATATCAGCCATCACCAGAGATTCCTCAGCCTGTTGTAAAAGGTGAGGAAATGCCTGTGTAGGAAGAAGCTTCTTCTTCATCATCAGCTAATGCGGCTCCTGTTACAACACCAACTGGTGTGGTGAATAATGAGGGGTTGATGGATGCCAAACTTGCCAACTATATTGAGAACTGGAAGCAGAGACCGGATAAGCAGAGTACTTACTTTGAAAATTTGGTTGCCGACTTGTTGGCTGATGGCACTGCCAATAGCAATGAGGAGGCAGTGAATATGGTGATGCCTGCTTTGCGCAGATATGCCAATCGTTCTGCCATGGACGTTACCAACCAGGTAGTATCTTCTTTGCCTGATGATACGGTGCAGGATGCTGAGCAGAGTATCGGGGCGCAATGGTATAGCCATGGCGTGCAGGATAAGTTGAAGCAGGAGGCAGACAGCATGGGTATCAGTTATGATGACTATGTGGCTCTTTTCCTGAAGCCTGCTATGGTGCAGAGTTTGGTGAACAAATATGGTCCGAACTACCGCAACATAGCTGAGGGCATCGCTACTCGTCTCTATGCTCACGATGAGAATGTACAGGACAGACTGATGAACCAGGACATCAATGATGCTCTTTCTAGCGTTATCAATAAGTATGTGAATCCATCTGTAGTTGATGAGTACAACAAGGCTCAGGAGGCAGGCAGTAAGGCATTTACGGAGGGAATGGAAGGAAGCCAGTTTATTCCAGCTAATCTTCGTCTGGGTACAGCACTTGGTGCTCAGTATGAGGCAAACGAGGCCAAGGATCCTGCAAAGGTGCTTTCTGGTTTGCAGAAGAAGTTTGGCAAACTCTACCGGAATCCGAAGTTCCTGAATGACATGAGCAATGCCGCATTTAAGGTGATGCAACGGTATGGCTTGAATGGCACTCAGAGTAGTGATCCTAAGCAGTTCAAGCCAATGATCAATGCTGCCATTAAGAATGAGTTGGACCAGCTGGAGATTAAGGGTATGATGCCTAAGGGTAGTGCTGAGTACATCATGAAGACTGGTTTGGGTAACACTATTGTGGGTAAGATTATTCGCAAGGCTGTTCAGACGGACTATCAGAACTGGCTGGAGGATATTGCCAATCAGCAGTATCAGCCAGGCTTCTGGGAGAACGTAGCTAGTGGTGCTCTGACCTTTGCAGGTGATGCCTGGAGTTATTGGCTGCCTGGTGCCGCAGGTGGCAAGTTGACCAAGAGCATGGTAGCCAAGGCAGAGGGTAAACTGGCTGGTGACCTCATGGCTAAGGGTATGGAGCGCAAGATGGCTGAGCGAGTTGCCAAGGTGCTTATCGGCAAGAGTAAGGCCGAGGCTTTGAAGAGTGGAGCTGTGCATGGTGCTGTTACCTTTGGCGGTCAGTCAGCTATTTCAAAGCCTATTGATGAGGTTTATCGCACTGGTCAGTTTGACGAGAATGGCAAGATTTACAATCCTTCTGTGGGTAAGGTTATCGCTGATACTCTGGGCGAGGTGGCTAAACAGACTGCCGTAGGTGCTATCATGCAGGGTGGAACCATCGCTAATATGGTAGGTAAAGGCAGAGGCTTAGCTACCAATATTCTTGCAGATATTGGTGGTAAGGTTGCTGATTCCGGTATCATGACTGGTCATCAGATGCTGGAGCGCATGGCGCAGGACCCGAACTTCAAGCCTACTGGCAAGGATGCAGCCGAGAGCTTCTTGGAGAGCATGGCGAACCTTACTGCTATCGGCTTGCCGGGCATGGTGGGCAAGTATGCTCGATTCAAGGACGCAAGGGAGTTTAACAAGAAGTTTGACTTCACTGATCAGGATATTGCCGAGTTGAAGAGATTCGGCTATGATGGTCTTCGTGATGCTTTTGAGAAGATGGGCATCGGGGAGTATGCTGTGGTTGGTGAGAATGCTCAGCGACTTGATGGGCAGTTAACCCAGAAGTATATGGACCTGATGAACGACAAGAGCGTGCCGGAGGTGTTGAAGGCTAAAATGATGGCAGTTGTAGAAGGCAAACGCCCTTCTTCTTTCTCGCCTGTTGTAGATTCCATCATCGTGCAGCCGATGGATCATGACGGAAAGGTGTATCTCGAAATCTTGAATAAGGATGGCGGTATTGTTGACAGAAAGGAGTTTTCTTCTCTTGATGAGGCTCAGAAGGCAGATAAGAAACTGGAGTATGAGAAGACTCTTGGTTTGGCTTCTGTGCTGGAAGGTGAGTTCCACAATGAGTTTACCCAGGAGCATCTTGAAGGCTTATACAACAAGGCAGCCCAGAAATATAATATGGGTGAGAAATTGACAGATGAGGATAAGGCAGCGGTTTATCTTCATCAGAATGCTGGTGCCATCAAGGACATCATGGATAAGCAGCAGAAGGGTATTATCCTTACTGATGAGGAGCAGAAGCAGATTAATGCCTATCGTCATTATTATGACAGTGCTTTGGAGAACAGTTCTGTGATGAGGGAGTTTGTCAACACGTTTGAGGATTCCCATGGTGTGGCACGTGGTACTCTCCGTAAGGCTTTGGAGTCGAAAGATAAGAAGTATGCGCCACTGGTGGAGTCTTATCTTAAGGAGCTTTACAACTCTATTGAACTGAAACGTGAAATGAAGCAGACGATGGATGATCTCTATAATACTGCCCATGGAAATGAGCAGAAGAGGATTGAGCAGGGTGGTGTTGAGGGTGAAAAGCCTACAGCTCCTGTTGAAGGTTCTGCTGGTGGTCAGGAGCCTCCAGTTTCAGAAGGTTTTTCTCCTTATCAAGGTAATACCGATGTTTCATCTGTTCAAGGTGAAGGCGTTTCTACAGCAAATTCAGATAACTCATCTGCTGATGTTATTACTTCTGATGCTTTTGTTATGGGACAGAATGCCTATAAGAATGGGGATTCTGAGGCTTTGCAGGCTATCGACTATAATAGTGATTTAGCAACAGGACGTTTGAAGCGAGCGTTTGCTGATAACGAGAAGATGCCTGATATTGTAGCCAATGCCTATAATGAAGGTAGAGATATGGAGCAGTTTGTGGCTCAGCGTGCCAGTAGTTTGACTCCAGCACAAAAAGAGGCTATCAGGAAGTATGTAGAGGCAATGGATGCCAAGAAGGGGGCTATTGATGCTCTGCAGCATGCCGATGATGGCTATGGTGATGCCCTGAAGGAGCAACTGTGGCCATACCAGACGGTAGACGGAAACATAGTTCCTGCTACTTTGGATAGCGGAAAACAGGTATTTTTGAAGAAGGCTAACGAATATGGTGGAGCCTTTGTTATCGTTCCAGATGAGCAGGGACAGCCTATGATTAAGCAGGTATCTAATGCCGAGATTAAAGAGGTGGGCACTCCTGTTTCTCTTGATGAATACATTGAAAAAGCAGTGGCTCAGCAGAAGGATGCAAGAAATAAGCAGTTTATCAGCCAGTTTGATGGCAGCGGTTTGAAGCCGAATGACCAGGTTACAGTTGCCATGGAGGAAGGTGATGCTAATATTGAAATGACCTTTGCCGGATATAGCGAGGACGGAAAGATTGTGCTTACTGATGGTAAAGATTATCTTCCCCTGTCTAAAGAAGAGTTTGCTGCATGGCGCAAGAATGCGCTCGACAACACAATCAATGAACATTTGGATGCCGAGGACGATGAACGTGAACAGAAAGCAGTTTCTCAGGCTGAGGCTGATAAGAAACAGCGTTATGCCAATGGCATCGTGGGACTGAGCGAGGGCCAGCCGGACTATTCTTCTAAGGATACAGATCCAAATGTGGCGGCTGAGTATCTGCAGGAGCAGTTTGGGGAAGACCATGGCAAACTTTTGAATCTGATTAATGGCAGCCGTGATGACATCAAAACGCAACTTGACAACAAGAAGAAGGCTGCTGCAGAGTACAGAGACTGGCTTGATGTCAATGCCGACCTGGACCCAGAGAAGGCTCAGAAGGTGGAGAACGACCTGGCTCTGGTTAATGAGCAGATTGCTGATCTTGATGCTCGTTTCAAGAACTGGAATACTATCCGCAACAGCGTGATGACTCCTGATGAGTTAAGAACCATGAAGGAGGAGCGCAAGGCAGAGATAGAGAAGGCTGGTGTTGACAAGTCTTCCGTTCTGCCAGATGTGGATACAGGCGTTCGTATTCCAGAGAACAGTGAGCTTAAAGACAAATATCCCACTCAGGAAGCTGCTTCCGGCTACATAACGTCAGAGCGCAGACGCGTGTACAAGATGCAGGAAGAAACCCAACGAGAAATTGATGGTGTAGACAAGATACTCAATCAATACATGGATGGGGATATGGAACTTTCCGCTGAACAGTTGAGAGATCTGAATACCACCAAGGCAGAACTGGCAAACAGACAGAATGCGCTTACAGTGGATGCCAAGGCTTTGAAGGGAAAGGCTGAAAGCTTGAATATTCTTTATATAAAGGAACGAGCAGAGCAAAACAAGAAGAATCTTGAAGCTTTGTCCCCAAAAGACAGACGTAAGGAATTGGTAGCTAATGCCTTGGAGAAGAAAGACATGAAGGCTATTAAGGAAATATATAAGGATGCAAGTACTGATGTCATGGATTTGACTCCGCGGACATTGGAGGAATTTGTGTCAGAGAGACTTTTTCCTCATAGTCTGAATGCAGAATCACTGGCGCAAGAGTTAGGATCTTCCAACTTTAGGCGTGGTATAGGCAGTAAGTACGACACTAACAAATACAACTATCTTCTGGCCAATAATGGCGAGGGATTAACTATTAGCGAACTTGCAAAACGAGTCTGGGAAGATCTTTCCGGTACAATGGAATCAGGTGCTGGTGACGGATTACAGTCTACGTATACAGACCAGGATATACGCAACACTATTCTTGATATGTTCAAGACTTATGACAGTGTTCGGGATATGCGCAATGTGACGCTTCTTAACCGTATATCTGCTGCTGAGAACGAATTGTCGGGCGAAGAAGAGTGGTACGAACAGCAGAAAGAACGTGAAATCTTCGAAAAACAAAAAGAAATCGATGAATATAAATCGTATATTCACGACAAAGAGTTATCTTTGCCATCAGAAAGCGAACTTGATTACATCAATGGACTTGAATTTGACCGTATGATGGAGATTGAGGATCGTGAACGAGAGTACAAACAATATGTCAAATCAATTTTACCAGAATTAGCTGATTATGATGACAGAAGCAATGAAGAAGGATATGGAGGAGGCAGTAGCCTGGGTAGCGACTCTTCACGGAGAGGAGTTGATGAAGGAAATAGCCAAGGCGAAGAAGTTGGTAACGGAGAAGCATCTTCTGAGTCCGAGATTGGAGAAGGCTCTGATCGAGGACGCAAAGGGCGTCAAGAGACTGGCAGCATGGAACCTGGCGAAGGCTCAACTGTTCGAGGCTCACATCTACCGCAAGAAGCATCCTTCGGAGAACGTTTAAAGAGTGCCATTGCCGAAACTGAGACCGAACCAACAGAGGCTCAGAAGAAGGCAGGAAACTACAAAAAGGGTCATTTGTCCTTTGGTGGCTACGATTATACCGTAGAAACACCAAAAGGCGTGACTCGTAGCGGTAAGGACGAGCAGGGCAAGCCTTGGAGCGTGACCATGCATGATACTTATGGCTATATTCTTGATAAAATTGGTGTTGATGGTGACCATATTGATATGTTCATCAATGATGCCGCTGACCTTGATACTTTTGATGGTAACGTTTATGTTGTTGACCAGGTGAACCCAGAGACTGGAGAGTTTGATGAGCATAAGGTGATGTATGGCTATCCTTCTGAGGAGGCTGCTACAGAGGCTTATCTTGCCAACTACTCTAAAGACTGGAAGGGACTTGGTAAGGTTACTTCTGTGCCTAAGGCTACCTTTGACAAATGGCTTGAGTCTTCTGACCGCAAGACTAAGCCTTTTGCAGACTATGCTATGGTGCAGAAGGAACAGGCAAAATTTGATCGCGATGTGAAGGAGGTAAAGCCATCTGAAATGACGGAGGCACAGAAGGTGGCTTATGATGCCGTTTCTACCATGCTTAAGAAGGCTGGCATCCCTGTAAAGGTTGTTAGCAATGAGGATATGGAGAAGGTGGCTGATGCGCAGGATAATCTGAATCTTGCCATGTTGCTGAATCAGCCTGAAATGAGATTTAAAATCAAGACACCGGAGGAGAAGCAGGCTGCCGAGAATGCTTATAACTTTGCCAAGGAGTTGCGCCCAGATAAGTGGAAGCAGTATGCCGTGGTGAATATGAGCAATCCTAACAAGATGCCGGAGTACTTTGAGAAGCAGGAGTTGGCTAGAAAGGAGCGTTCTTACTATAATAAACTGATGTGGGGTAACTACAAGGTTTTCAATCTTGATAAGAGTTTTGAGGACAATGTGGCTGGGCTTACTGGCTCTTTCCCTTCGGAGTTTGACGCATATAAGATTGATGAGCAGACCAATAAGAGGAATGAGTTGAAGAGGCAGATTAAAGAGACTGAGGATGCATATAACTCAACTGGGCAGGAACGTAATAAGTATCAGATTCAGTTGATGAAGGAGTATATGGATGAGCATGGACTGACCTCTGAGAACGATATTCCTGATGATGTTTGGAGTGACTTGAATGATAAGGCTCAGGAGAAATATCTAGATAAACTTGCTTCCTTGTTTGCGAAATACAAGGATTTGGATAGACACTTGAAGGCTGTTGCTGAGCCGGGAGTGAAATTCTTGCGTACTTATCATGGTACTGGTGCTAGCTTTGATAAGTTTGATTTGTCGCATGCCTTGGAAGGCGAGGGTAGTGAGACGTTTGGACATGGTGTGTATGTGACAAATTCGGAGAAGATAGGCTCAGAGTATGCACAGCGAGCTAAGGATAAGAAAGCAACATTTGGCTTTGAGTTTGTAAATCCACAAAGTATGTCAAAACTGGCACAGGATATGCTGAGACATTATATGTATAAGCATCAAGATGTGGCAAAGGGCTTGGAGAATGCACGTAAAGATTTGAAAGATGTTATAGGAAAATTCCCTGATACAGATTATCTGCAAGAACTAAACGAAATTCTTGCAAAGGACGATGATAGCATAGCTATACCAAGTAATAGAGCATATCGATACGATGTGGATATTCCTGATGATAATGGCAGCAACTATCTTGGATGGAACGAATCTCAGAATTTTCCATTGGAAAAATGGTATAGACTTTGGGAAATAACCCACAACGGTTTCAGTGAAAACGAGTATTTTAATGATGGTGGAGCGAGATATAATGATGATAGGATTGAGCGTATCCTTCAAATGAAACTTGAATCTCCTGAGAATGGTATGCAGAAACTTCCTACATTAAAAGGCGAAGACCTTTATCGTGCTTTGGAAGATTTCTTTAACCGTGAAAGACCTTCGTATGGCGCTGAATTAGCATCAAGGGCTTTGAATGAAATAGGCTTTGTTGGTATAAAATATCCTGCTGGCATGATTCATGGTGGTGCCAAGGAAGGCGATTACAACTATGTTATCTTTGACGAGAACAATGCCCAGATTGTTGATCATACCAAGTTTGCGCAGGGTAAAGGCGTGGTTTATGGCTACACTGATGGCAAGGAGATTGTGCTGAACCAGGAGCATCTGAATCCTAATACTCCTATCCATGAGTACCAGCATCTTTGGCGTACTGCTGCCAAGAACATGAATCCGGAACTTATAGAGCATGGTGATAAACTCATCATGCAGACCCAGCTATTTGCCGATTTGAAGAAGGATCCTAACTATAATCATCTGACAGATGAGCAGATTTGCGATGAGGCTTTTGCTCGTTTGACAGGTGAGGACGGAGCTGCCATCCTGGAACAGATGGCTAAGGATGCTATCAAGGAGAATCCGCTTGATACAGCCAAGGAACTGAGTGTTATCAATAAGTTGAAGGAGTGGCTGAAGAAGTTCTGGTATTGGACTCTTGATACATTTACGAAGTGGAAGCCTGAGGACATTAAGAAAATGACCTTGGAGGATATTCGTAATCTTGTACTGAGAGACCTGGCGAATGGGGTGGACCCACGCAACGTGAAGTCTCGTATGACTAAGGAAGAATCTGTGGAGGAAAAAATAAAGGCTGTATCTCGGCAATTTGGGGTAGATGAGGCAGATGTGGCGATGTACGCCAATGCAGTTAAGAAGGGTTCTACTGCTGAGGCTGCACGTGCCAGAGCCAATATTAAGCGTCACTTGTTGCAGGCAAATGAAGATAAGATTTCCTCTTTAAAGGAACTTCTTAAGTACACCGTGCCTGTAAATAATGCCTTGAAGGAGAACTTTGGCGACCTTGATGCTATGATCGAGGAGCGCGTGAAGCAGGTGGAGGCGCAGCGTAACGCCATGGAAGCTGCAAGAAAGAGAGCAGAGGAAGAGGAAGCCAAGCGACAAAAGCACTTGGAGGAACTTTCTGTGATTCCTGATGATCAACTTGACAAGCAGTATATGGATGCTCTCGCCAAAGGTGATGATGCTACTGCCAGGGAAATGCTTGATGAGGCTGCCAGACGCAAGGGCTATGATGATACAGAAAGTTCATATCAGGGTGTAGGTGCATGGGCTGCACCGGGAAACCCTGGATATGAAAGCGACAAGGCGAGACGTGATGATTGGGAATCCAGTGGCTCGGATGTGAACCTGGAGGATATTGCCTTGGGCTATGCTCCTCAGCCGGATGATTACTTCTCTCATCCTGAGCGTTATTCACAGAACACTCCTCATGGATTGGAATCTGTGAAAGCTATCAATACGGCTATTGATGCCATTAAGAATGGCGAGAAGGATGTTAAGGTAAAGGTTTATCGTGCTGTTCCTACTTCGGTGAAGGAAGGCAAGTTGCGTAATGGTGACTGGGTTACTCCTTCTAAGAAATATGCCGAAATGCACGGAACAAACCGTCTGGAAGGCAAATATCGTATCATTGAAGATGAAGTTCCGGCTACTCAACTGTGGTGGGACGGTAATGACGCAAACGAGTTTGGCTTTGATGATGGCAAGGAGTATAAATACAAGAATGCCAAGAATAACAGAAAGTTGAACGACCTTGTTACCTATGATAATAAGGGTGACGTTATTCCTCCTTCTAAGCGTTTCAATTCTCGCAAGAGCGATGTGAGATTCATGTTTGCTGGCGAGAAGGGTGCGGCTGAGGCTGACAAGGCTGATGAGCAAACTATCCGCATGGATAATCTTGATGTAGCCAAGCAGATGGAAAAGGCAAAGAAGGATGCCAAGATTATCAAGATGGCTACAGGTTGGGAGAAAGGTGTAGATGGCAAGTGGAGATACGAAATGCCTGATGCCAAGATAAAGGACACCATTGATGTAGGTGGTGGAAATATCGTTAAGCGTTTTGAAGAGGATATGCTTTGGACTGATGGTAAACTTGCTGATGTCATTGATGCGCCTGGACTCTTTGAGGCTTATCCTCAGTTGAAGGATGTGCGTATTGATACGGATGCCATTATGAACGATATGCCTTCAAATGGGGAATACAATCCACAAACAAAGACTATTACCATTCATGCGGATGAATTAAAGTATCTGAATAGCATTCTGAATCATGAAATTCAGCACGTAATTCAGCGTGAAGAGGGGTTTGCGCATGGTGGCACACCCGAGCAGGTGGAGAGAGATTTCAATGCTGCTAAGGCTGAATGGAAGGCACGTTCCTATGCCTTTGAATTGGAAGAGAAAGCCAAGGAAATGGGTGGTGAGTACAACCAATCTGAGGTAGAGAAAGCTCTTATCCAAGAATATAAGGACATGGATATGCCTGAGTTCATTCCTGACAAGGAAACCCGAATTAAGGGATTCAACTACTTCGCACGTGGCTATGCAGACAGAAGTATGGATGATGCCATTAAGCGTTTCCGTTTGGATAGGTTCCAACGTACAGACTTTGATTCTTACCAAGAATATAGAAAGTTGGCAGGTGAGGTTGAGGCTCGTAACGTGGAGAAGCGTTTGGGTATGACCGATGAGGAGCGCAGAAACTCGTTAGCTTCCGAGACGGAGGATGTGAACCGTGATGAGCAAATCGTGATGAATGGTAATGATGCTAGCTATAGCATCGTGAAAGACCCTGAGACCATCAAGAAGCTGGATAAGGAAGACACGGTGAAGGTTTATCGTGCCATGCAGGTAGGCGAGCGACCAGAGCTTGCTGATGATAAGGGTATGTTTACCCTCAACAAGGGCAATGGTAAGTCGCTTAAGGCTGCTTACAATCCTTACCTTCATACTTCTCGCACTCCACTGAATGACCAGTTTAGCGAGGCTCAGAATCGCCCTAACATCGTAACTGTAGAGGTTGAGGTGCCAAAGAGCGAGCTGACCAGTGGCTACAAGGCTGATAAAGCCAAGGATGCCGTGGGCGAAGTAGAGTGGAAGGCTGGTATCATCCAAGGACAGCTGACAGGCAAGCGCAAGGTGGTGCTTTCTCGTTGGGATAAGCCTGTGCGTATTGTGCCTGACAGCGAGGTGGCTGATGTTATCGTCAATGATATGTTCAAGGGCAAGAATATCACTATGCCTTCGAATGTGGTTACTCCAAGTCTCAGAAAAGAGTTGGAGAAGCGAGGTGTGCCGTTTGTGGAGACCGATAACAGAGGAAGAATCGTAGGAGGCGAGAATGATGGTGTGCATTATTCCAAGGTGTATGGTAAGAAGGCTAATGTGAAACCTCGTCTCGGCTCTGCCACAATTGGCTTGAAGGCTGCAAAGGATAAGGTGGTGGAACTGTTTCATAAGGCAAAGAGTGGCGAGTTTAATGGCAAACCTCAGTCTATAGGTACTCTTACGCAAGAGGGCAAGAAGTTCCTAGAAGATTTGTCGGGCTTGAAGATGAAAGATAAGATAGACTTTGTTCTGAATCCTTCTGACTTGAAGCACATGAACAAAGACCACTTCGGAGATAATGAGAAGGACCCTGGAAGAAATATTCCTTTGACAGAGGAAGATTTGCGCTCTATGGTGGATGTTATCATGAATCCTGAGCAAGTGGTGTATGGCATCGAGAAGATGGATAATCGCAAGGCTTTCTTCTTCTTGAAGCAAGCTGAGGATGGTACATTAAATCTGGCAGAGATCTATAGTGATAAGAAGGGTAATCTTACAGCCAAAAGCTACTATAAGACGAAAAAGGGGGTTGACCAGCGAGTCATGGAGATTAAGAACTCCCTTCTCCCTACGCCCGAAGCGTCTTCTGGTTCACCCCTTTCTGATGGCAAAGGTATAAACTTTTTCTCAATTGAGCAAGAAAAAACAGCAGAAAATGCAGAAAATGAGCGAAAAATCGCTGATTCTGTGGTGAATACAGCCAACAAGCTGGGTGGTGCTGAGGCTACTGTTTATTCTTCTTTGGATGATGTGCCTGAGGAATATCGCTCAGAGGTAGAGCAGGGAGCCAAGGGATGGTATGACCCTACTACGCACACGGTGCATGTTTATCTGCCTAACTGTGCTGATGCGAATGAGGCGCAGAGAACCGTCTTCCATGAGAAGATAGGGCATGAGGGTATGGAAGTACTTCTTGGTGGTGAAGATGGCGTGAGAAAGTTCGCCAACTTCGTTTATCGTTCCGTAGGTAAGGATGTTCGAGGCAAGATTATTGACTTTGCCAATAAATATGATCCGGACTGGAAGAACCCTGACCGCATGAATGTGGAAACGCAGGAGTATATCGCTCATTTGGCTGAGGAGGGTCCTAAGACTGCTGAGGACTTTTCTCTTTGGACCAAGATTAAGCATTATCTTATCAAGGTATTGAAGAAGCTGGGTGTTCGTGTGCCGGGACTTCTCAATGACAAGGATTTGAGATACTACCTGATGAAGGCTGGCAAGGCTCTCCATGTATGGGACAATATGCCTAAGGAGAAGCAGGAAGCCATGATGAAGCAGGCTAGCAATGCTGAAATCAAGGATTCGCTATCTAATGGTCCTGGTAAGGGTAAACCACAAATGAAGAAGCGTGAAAGCTGGATTCAGTATATCAAGCGTGTGCAGGAATGGCGCAAATGGCAGAATGCACGCGAGGATAAAGAGGACCCAGAGCCACCTATGTTCTATGACTTCGACAAGGATGAGGCAGGCAAGAAGGAATGGGCACAGCTCAATAAAGACTGGCGTGAACGCCACCACCTTGTTGGCGAGGAACCTACTGGTATGCCTATCCGAATGGAAAATGAAGAGGATGATGCCTACATGAATCGTATTCATGAATATGAGAAATGGCAGGCAGCCATGAAGGACCAGGAAGACCCTATGCCTGATATGTTTGCCTTCGAAAAGAAGAAGCAGGAGGAGGTGAAACGAAAGTATGAGGACTGGCTGGCCAAACATGATCTACTGGAGCAGCAACAAGCCGATCTGGACTTGTATGAGGGCAAGATTTACCCAGCAGAGACCAATCCGAAGGCTGATGCACTGGAGCAGCAAGTGATGCAGGATTTGGCAGAAGTTACCAGTACTGACGTGAGCAAGGAAGGTGCAGCAAAGACCGTGAAGCATGCCGTTATCCGTCGCAGAAAGAATATGGAGGAGGCTAGTGCTGATGATGCTATCTATATCAATGATGTGAAGAACAGAATAGAGAAGATGGCTGATAGCGGTGCTTTTGATAAGTTGCTTTCTGACTACAAGGGCAAGCCAAACAAGGCTGAGAAGCTGGCTGAGGCTATACCTTATATAATAGAAGCTCCTAGAAGACTGCGTGACCTGGCGCATGATTTGAATGCCACTGATGCTTTTGACAAGGGACATATCCATATCCAGCCAGATGATGTAGAGGCTATCCAACCTTTCGTGGCAGACTTGATTGCTGAGACTGCTAAGATGCATACCGTACTGAAAGACGACAAGGAGGTGAAGGTTTATGATGATCCTCAGGCTGTGAGCGAGGTGGCTAACAAGCTGGCTCAGGCTATCAATGCCAATCACCAGGGCGAGGAAGGCTTTGTCCCTATTGATGGTACGGACATCCTGAGCAAGCATGTATTGCCACTGGTGAAGCAGCAGATTGTGCCTGTAGGTATCGACTACAAGAATCTCTCGCCTGAAATGAAGGCTGCTATTGATTCTATCAGAGACTGGTATAACTATACCTACGACTGGTTGAAGGATAATCATACCTTGAAGGAGGATGCTGGATATAATGCCGACTATGTAAACCATATCTGGGATAAAGAGAAGAGCGACAAGCAGGCTTATGCGATGTATGTGGAGAACAGACAGCGCACAAAAAGCCCTAACGAGAAGCCGAGAACCATCAGTACCTTGATGGAAGGCATTGGTTTGGGACTTGTACCTAAGACTACCGACATCACGAAGATGATGGCTTACTACAGCAGAAGCAATATCGAGGCTTGGGTTAACAAGACCATGCTGCAGGAGTTGAGCGGATTGAACGTGATAGAGCGGAATGAGGACGGAGAAATCGTTTCTTCTGACCCACTGCTTTCTTCTACGCCTCCTTTTAACCTGGAGCAATATAAGTACTTCGAGATTCCGGGCGTAGGCCCTGTATGGGTATATAATGTATCGCCTAAGCAGATGAAGGTGAAGAATCCTATCACTGGCAAGGAGAAGGTGCTTTATAGCGAGGCGAGTGCCGGGGACAGATTCGGGGTTGTATTCGAGACCTATCAGTCTTCGCCTTTCTGGAAGGCTTTTGATACGCTTGCTTCGAGTGCCAAGAAACTGGAGTTGGGCTTTAGCGGTTTCCATGCCGGAGCCTTGACGGAGGTTTATATGGTACAGAACATGGTGGAATTTGGTCCTAAGAAGGCCATGGCCAACTTTATGAAGTATATCTTTGTAGATACGATGAAGAATCATCAGTTGCCTTGCTTTGCCAATCCTGAGGACTTCCAAGAGGCTGCTATCCACTTGGTGAAGTTTGGAGCGACCAACGACTATGCTGCAGCGGATGTGCAGAACATGTTTGACAACATGCGCGATGCGATGATGAAGGTGCAGGAGAAGTTGAAGGACGGAAATAAAATTTCCGGAACGGTTGCTTTGGCTACTATGCCATTGAAGGTGGCAACGCAGATGCTTTCGCTCATCAACAAGGGCATGGATAGAGCCTTGTGGGATTTCCTTCATGACGGACTGAAACTTGCGACCTACCGGATGAGGGCAGACAAGACTAAGGAACGTGCCAAGAAGAAGGGATGGACTGAGGAGGAACTGAGCCGGGCTTTGGACGAGGACGGTCAGTTTGTGAACGATATGTTTGGCGGTCAGCACTGGGATATTCTGGGTGCCAGCCATCGAACCTTGCGCTATGCCGGACGAGTTCTTCTTTCGCCAGACTGGAATGCTTCTACCACACGTCACTTTCTGGCATTAACCGGATATGGTTCAATATGGAATGAGGCCACCTTTGAAAACTTCAAACAGTATTATCAGAGGCTCAATCATAAGGAACTTATACGGGAGGATGTAGGC
>ERZ1023679.87-NODE-87-length-16251-cov-16.635033_pt1 | contig 16251 bp, 12 predicted proteins | sample MGYA00380344_ERZ1023679 | MGnify/ENA primary metagenome ERZ1023679 (study PRJEB33179, sample SAMN07448986) | human gut metagenome | biome: Human-gut; feature: Human associated habitat; material: Faeces | host: Homo sapiens | place: India: Bhopal | collected...
AACTGAGACTTCGATTGTTTCAAATGCTTGACACTCACATTGCGTCCGTCCATTAGAACAGTATTCAGCCATTTCAGTTCATCTTTGGTATATTTTCGTAGAACAGGGCTCATTTTTTCGTTTACTACAAATTTTGTCTGAATAGAGCTATCGGCAAGTTGGGCAAACTTCAACTGCAAGAAGGCATCACCCATAAACTTACCAAGACAAGTAGCAAATGTACCTTGCTGGTCGGTCGTGGTCTTTGTTTGGGAATAGCCATTGGATAAAAACAAGGTTGGCACCAACTCCTGTTGAGCCATCGCTTCAAAAGAACTTTCTTGTTGAGAATTTCTGATAAGCCGTCCTGCCTTTCCATAAACTGTAATGCCTTGCTCCGGCAGATACTTCTTGCCAGCATTTGGAGCAGAATAAGAAAATGCTGAGGACACAAAGTCAACCATCCCCTTGTTGCTATCTTTCATGAAGTTGTCGCCATCCAAGACTGATAGAGACACATGTTCTCCTGGTTGTCCCTTCAACTTGACTGTCACTATACCATAAGGCATCATTGTAGAAACATTATAGGAAGCTGTGACGATTTGTTCTTTGTCTTGGGAATTGCTCATTATTGGCGAAGCACCATCCACACACTCTATCCCCTTATGGATGGGACATTTGCGACCACCCATGTTTCTAACCTCTCGCTTGCGAATGGCTAAGTCCGAATATTGTCCATTCTTCACTTGCTCATAGACAGGAATCACCTGAGAGAAATAGTTGGTTTGTCCATCATTCTGCATATAGCGAGTATAAGCACGGATTTCATACAAGCCCGACAGGAGAAGCGGACGCAGATAGATATCGCCAGCACATCGACCATTCACCAATGGATAGGTTCTACTTTCTATAACATAACCTTCTGGAGCCAATAAGTCCACATACAGCACCTTGCTCTTTTCAGTCAGTCGCTTGGAATCTGTATCCATGACATATGCCGAGAGCCTCAGCGTATCGCCCAAGAAGTAAGCCGAGTTGTCTAAGTGTAAATACGCTTTTTCTCCTGCTCGCAAGCAAGTGGAACTTGCCAACAAGAGCATAACTGTTAATAGATTCTTCTTATTCATAGTCATTTGTTTTATTTTAATTACGAACAACGTCACAATCCTACTTATTCTCTCACGATGATTGCCCGTCCATCGTCAGATACTCCCTCACCAGAGATACGCAACTTTTTGCAAGTTCCATTGTTATAGAATTGTATCGTTGCTTCCCCATTCTCATCCAACTGCAAGTCAGGATTCCAATAGAGCGTGCGACGATAGTCATGCTCTGGGTGTGACTTCGAGTAGTTTGGCAGGCGGTAAGGAAGAAGTGAGGAGAAACCCGAAACTTTTAGATAGCGATAGCCAGGAATACGATTGTATCGAAGATAATTGTCCCATTCATGATTCATATCAGATACCATGCAAGAAATCAGGGAAGGCTTTCCTTTTTCTAAATCATTGGCTTGTATGCTTCCTGCACCAGGGCAGAAACCATGAACTTGTGCCCCACAAGCAGGAACATAGCAATCGTGCAATTTTCCTTTAGAAAAATCATAGTGAGAGCGAATTGCTTTATCTGTGCGCAAAACTATCTCAGAATATTTTCTAATATCCATTGCAACATCTATGTCTTTAGTCTCAGGCACAATTGTATCTCCAGAATATGGTCCATGCAAGTCTATCGCTCTACTCGTTTTAAGATTATATTGATAATTATTTCTATCGCTCAAGAAATAACTCACTAACGCATCATTTTGCATCAACAGATCATCATCAATATGATTCAAATCATCTAAACGATTGATTGGCTCCCAATAGCTAAAGTTATTGAATATTCTATCAGTCTCTTTTAGTACATCTATATTGAAAACATCTTGCAACTTATCTTTTCCTTTCTGAGTTTTTACAGGAACACATTTTCCTCCAAACAATACAGAACGACATAATTGCTTTTCTTTCTTTGTATAAATTTTGCATGGTGGATCTAAGTCATAGTTTATTTGAAACATATCCCTACCATCTTTGGGTACTTGCTTATATTTTAATAAAAGGAAATGATTCCCCACAAACTTTCCAATAGGAATACCAAAATAGCCCAAAGAATCTGATGCAATGTCAATTCCCTGATTTCCTTCAAGTGCACCCATTGTTTTATAATCAAACTGGCAATAAGGAATGGCTCTAAAAGAGTTTTGCCCGACACGTTTTTGTATCACTTCTCCCGTCTTTCCATAAACCATAAGTTCCTGCTCTGGCTTATAAAAGTACTTTCCGTTTTCACCCACTGAGGAAATATTTCCGTTTACAAAATCGGTGATATTTTCATGATTTATGCTGATATAATTATCCGCGTCTGTAATCGATAATGTCAAATGTGCATTAGGAGTACCCTTCACTTTGACCGTTGTAACCTGAAATGGTTGCATGGAAGCACTATCATAAGAGGTTTCAAATACCAAAGGCTTGCACGCTATCGAAGTTGGCAAATAATTACTTTTCCATAGTAAAGGCTTTCTTCCTCTGTCGTTTTTTACTTTTTGGACATTGCGCAGTTTTCTACTTTGGAAGACAAGAGTTTGGTATTGTCCATTCTTTACTTGTTCATAAACAGGAACTACTTGAGAATAATAGTTTGTCTGTCCTTCATTCTGCATATAGCGAGTATAAGCACGGATTTCAAGCAGACCTGACAGAAGAAGCGGACGCAGATAGATATCGCCAGCACATCGACCATTCACCAATGGATAGGTTCTACTTTCTATAACATAACCTTCTGGAGCCAATAAGTCCACATACAGCACCTTGCTCTTTTCAGTCAGTCGCTTGGAATCCGTATCCATGACGTATGCCGAGAGCCTCAGCGTATCGCCCAAGAAGTAAGCCGAGTTGTCTAGGTGCAGATACGCTTTTTCTCCTGCTCGCAAGCAAGTGGAGCTTGCGAGCAGGAGAAATAATATTGATAATAATCCTCTTATAATCATATCAAGTTAGCATTATTCATTAACTTCTTCTATAACCTTCAAGATAGACACTATCTGAAACATCCACTTGATATGATCTTCTACCAAGATAATTGACATCAAAAGTAAAAGTATAGTTTATATGGCAAGATCCAGAATAACTATATGTAAATTTATCGAGAGTTACGGAATATGAAGAATTATAACAAATAATATCATCTATACTATAAGTAAAATCACTAATATTGTCTTTATCTACATTATTCCAATCAAGAGAATAATACACGATTGCAACAGAACCAATAGATTTTGTCCCAGTGCACTTTCCTGAGTACTCCATGCCTTGACCGAACCCTCGTGTTTTAACAATGCGAGAATCATGATTTGTCAAAGAGGTTCCTATCTTCTTCAAATGTTTGGTAGAAGCCTGCAAACTAGCTGCAATTTGACAAACTTCTTCTAATTCCTTCATACTAGGCAATGGCTTATCAGACTTTTTAGGGAAGTCAAAGCTAACTCCATAATCTTCCTGCATCTGATAAATCTGTTGCAGTTCTTCAGCAGAAAATTCATTCATACCGTTAGCACCCATACAGTCTTCAGAGTCTGCTGAACATGCAGCGAAAACAAATGCTACAAAAAGGCTAATGCTCAAGAGCACCAAATTTTTCATTTTTTTCATTTTATTCTATTTTTAGTTATTAAACTTAATTGTTATTTTACTTGGGACATCACCACCAAACTTGTTCTCCATTCTCATAAGTGAAGATTCGTTCTTGTTTGCCATTGCTGATGTCTCGCAAAACATATAAGCCATCCTTTGGTACTTTATCAAACCATAAGACTCCATCCCTATTTCCAATCTTCTCAGCAAGCAAATGCCAATCATCCTTGTCCCAGAAATAAAGTTGGTATTTATCGCCTTCTGCGATATAGTTGCCATCATTACGAGGAATATAGCGAATCTCAGAGATATGAGTTGGCTCTTCCAGTTCTACTCCACACCAGCCACGTTTAGTAGCTTGAAGAGTAAAAGAGGTTAGAGGGTCACCATCATAAAGTTTAGGTTGCTCATGACCTCTCACTGTCCAACGGTATCCATATACACGCTTTGGCTTTAGTTTATTACCATCCTTATCATAGAGTTCTATCTCTGCCACGTTACCATACGAATTGGCTGGTGCCATATAGCGAAAGAAGCGGTAAGAACCTTTGTATTTCGGTTTAAAAGAATAGAATCGACTCTCTTTCACATCTTTTGCCATACCCACGATGAGTGAATCACTGAAGTCCTCTTTATTGGCTACATGAAATTCTCCATTCTCCATCTGAGTACAATAGTCTTTCTGCTCCAGTGGCAGCGTATATTTTCTTACAGCTCGTAGCTTTTGAAGTTGAGAAGTATTTGCAACAATCTCCTTTTGACTTCCATCAGGATAAAGTATAAAAGGATTTCCTTCAGGTATCATATCACCTATTTTATTATAGGAAACAGGCAAATAGACAACTCCCTTACCCATTTTCTTAAAGATTGCCACACCACCCTCTCTCTTAGCATAGCAAATAGGATACCACTCATTCTCCGTGAAAACACAAAGATGAATCCATGGTGACTTATAACCCTTTCGATCGGAATCAACCTTTACTGTAACGTCTGAGGTTTCAACATACTTATCCGTCACATCCATTAGGCATGGATTGTGCAATGTTTCTATTGTTATACTTGTAGAATCGGCACAATACTCCACCTGCTCAAGTTGTTTGTCAAAAGTATATCTATAAACCTTGGGTAACTTATCGTTCGGACGAAAAAAGAAATGAATACCCAATTCTTCGTTAAGCCCAAACGGAATGAATTTTTCATCGTCCACAAATATCACATTCCAAGAGTGACTCATACTGCGATTACCCCACATCGGAACATAGTCCATCGCAGTTGGAATACCAACAGCTCTTAACTGTGACATATTACGCTTACCATTCGATTCGCAGTTACCCATTCTCATCTTGATGAGAAGGTCAAGTGGCATCTCAGGCAAATAGGTACTTGGATAATACAAAGCTCCATAAAACCATTTATTCAGTTCTTTATACATTCCAAACTTGGTCGTATAATTGGTCTGAGCATGAAGCAAGTATTTGAATCTATCAAAATATGTATCGAAATATTTCTTTCTCCAATCGGTTACTGGTTCTGTCGTAATACGATAAGGAAGTACGTACTTGCAAAACATATTGAAACTAACATCCTTATTCCATGGTTGTTGCCACATCTCAAAAGCTTCATCTATCTGCCGTATCAACTGCTCAGATGACAAAGTTTGATGATCCCATAAGACTTTGGCATTTTCATGTAAGTCGCCATTTTTAGTAGAAGCATGTACATAGCCATTGACATAAATAGAATCAGGCTTTACAGGGAGGCTGAAAACGCTATCCATTTCCAGATAGTATGCATCTATATTTTTACTGGCAAAGCAATAATGTGCATCCATATTTTCAATTAGGAAGCATGCCGCTTGATACCTTAGAGCATCATTTTTATAATGCGCAAGTACCTTTTCAAGTTCTGGTCTATTAGAGCCAGCTTTGGCGAGGGTGCATTTTACACCCTCTTCGTTGCCAAAGGAGCATAGCCCAAAACCTAAAAATAACACAAGAATAAACACTCTCATATAGATTGCCATTTAATTATTCTCTATCTATTTACAAGTTACTGTCTTCTCTACGACTGTAATACCATCTACCTTTACGCAAATAGTATATTGTCCTGCCCCATATTGAGCAAGAAGATAATTATAGAAATCTTCTTTTTTAATATTTTGCTCTTGATCATACTCACAGACAGAGTCTCCTTTATAGATAATGACTTCGACATTATCAATATCTTGCTTAAAGAATAGTTCTAATACATTATAATTAGTATTAAAACTTCCTTCCATAAGGTGATTTGAAATGATATGGACCTTTCCTTTATTAAGTCCCCTAAAAATTGGGGAGGCAAATCTTTTATTGGCAAAATTAGAAATTGGCATACCAATCAATACCAATAATAACATCATTACTTTAATTTTCATAAGTTCTATTTTTTGTTGGCTGCAAAGGTATAGAAAAAAAATAAACATATGTAAAGGAAACTGATTATTTTATCAGTGTTGCAAAAGAACAAATATCTATAAGCTCCTATTAATCAATAAAATACAAATCAAATAAGCCGAATATAGAATAGGAATTGTAACACAAATATTAATCATAAAAGCAAATAATATAGAAAGTTTGGCTTTATTAAAAGAGATTTTATTATCTTTGTACACTAATCATATATCACATATCTGACATGAAAAAAATATTATTTATACTCACAATCTTCTCACTTATTGTATGTGGATGTCAATACAGAAAGGATAATTACAATGAGAGACTAACTCAAATAGACTCTCTCTTAGATAACTATCAAATAGAGACTGCCCAAATATTGTTTGCTCAATTAAATAAGAAAAAAATTCATGAAGAAGAACTTCTGGCTTATCACAACCTAATATCCACCGAATTAGCCTATATGCAATATCGGCATAATCTAACCAACGACCCAATCAATCAAAGTATAGCATTTTATGAAAAAAATAAAATGTTAGATAAATTAGCGAAATGCTACTATTATAAAAGTACTATTCTATATGATTCCGGCAGTCGAAAAGAAGCTATTTGTAATATTAAAAAGGCAGAGCAGATAGCAGGACTAATAAAGAATCTTAGGATTGAAACCAAAATATATAGCTTTTTGTCACAAATCAATTTAAACAATGAAGACTATGCTTTAGCTATGCAATATGCTCGTAAGTACAGAACTAGTGCAGAACAATATAACTGTCCAATTGACAAAATTGACAGTTACAACAGAATCGCTATTTTGCATTATTATCTCATGCAAGATGATAGTGCACGTTATTATATAAATAAATGTATTCCTTTATTAAAATATGCACCTGATAGCGCAAAAATTATATATCTCGACAATATTGGGTATCTAAATATGAATAGGAATCCAAAACTCGCACTAAAATACTTAAATGTTGCCATGAAATTAGGACCAAGTGTTGATACGTATGACAACCTTGCACAAATTTATATTAAACAAGGGGAAAAGGAAAAAGCTGATAGCCTTTGGAGAAAAGCTTTACAGACTCAAGACCTTGCAAAGAAAATAGAAATATTATCTACCATACTTAGACAAAAACAAGAAGAAAAAGATTATAAAAAAGTTGCGCATTTCGCCTCATGGTTAGTGGAATTGAAAGATAGTTTAGCCGACCAGCGAAAAAGCGAGCAAATCTTAGTACAACAGATTAAATTTGACAATGACTTGGCACAGGCTAAACAGCAAAAGACGATTTTGACTTTAACCTATGCTATTTGCATTGCCGTACTTCTACTTGTTTTGATTTGTCTCAGCATCAGATACCACCACATGAAGACTATAAATGAGAAGTTAGAAAATGAGAAGAAGATAAAAGAGTATCAAATAACCATCGATAAATTAGCATCTATTGGACAAACAGACCATAAAACTATTGAAAATTTACAAAAAAAGATTGATAAACTTCAATATTTTAAAGACAACCATACTCAACAAGGACATATATTATATGAGACAGCACTATTTGGAAAAAGCATCAAAGACTGGAACAAGCCTAAAATGATAACCTTCCTGGACTATTATGTCTCTAAAGATATTGAGTATTCCCTGTCACTAGAAGAAATTGATCAACTTACTGCCAGAGAAAAAATCTTTCTTATCCTCCAGCATGAAGGAAAAACAGAAGCAAAAGTCGCAGAAATGATGGCTCTCAGCAACTCTGCACTACGCACAATGAAAAGCCGAATCAAAAAGAAAAAAGAATCAAAATGAAGATAAACTTGAACCATTCATTGCGCAAAGGTCTTTGCTTTGCGCAATTATTTGATAGCCTAATTTGCACATTGCTGTTAGGTACTATCCTTGCCGCCATTTTTTCAGTATCTGCAAAATTTCCAGACAAACTTATTGACGCAAAATACTTTTTCACCTGGGGAATGAGCATTATAACTTGCATCACCATTGCCCTAAGAATCGTCTGTACAAAGAATAGACTACCTCTACAAACTTATTATAAATTTATAGAATTTAGCATTGTCCTCGCATGCACTTTCCAAGCTCTATTTTTCTTGGTACAAGCAACAGGGATTATTTTGCCCTATTGCGAATATGGAGTAGGAAGTTTTGAAAATACGGCAGGGTTAGCATCATGTTTATCTATCAGCTTACCTATCAGTTGGAATCTAACAAGCAAAAATAGCAAAATTAAAACTATTCTACTATACATCTCTAAAACCATTTGCATCATAGCCATCGTATATTCCCAGTCACGTACAGGAATAATCTGTATTATCGTGTTCACTTTCCTACGGATTGTACCCAAAGATAAATGGAAATGGTTGGGTGCAATCATTCCATTGCTATTTTTCACAATACTATTCTACAAAAGTGACTCCAGCAAAGGGCGATGGTTTATTCTCCAACGCTCCATTGAAATGATATGGCTTCATCCATGGTTTGGTTACGGAAAAGGTGGATTTGAGGCACATTACATGGATATACAAGCTACTTACTTCATGAGACACCCCTTTAGTGAATATGGAATGCTGGCAGATAACATAAAGCATCCTTTGAATGAATGGATAGCAGCAACCATCGACTTTGGACTCATTGGACTATTTGTGATTGTTTCATTCTTTGCCTCGACAATAAGATATGCCAACAAGCATCCTTCTAAATACTCCTCGCAAGGATTGATGATACTAATAGGCATCGGCATCTTTTCGTGTTTTTCCTACCCTTTCCAATATCCATTTACATGGCTGATGCTCATTTTTAGTCTATGTTGTATTTATAATATATCCTTTGGACGTTTCAAGAAGCCATTGGCATATCTCGTCATATTCGGTGGCTTTGGCATGGGATATCTCATAGGAACTGACTGTAAAGACAACATCAAGTTAGAAAAAATGCAAGAGAAGTCAAACTGTGGATTGTCTAAGAGAATCTTACCTCAATATAAGAGTTTATACCATAGACAAAGACATGATTGTCGGTTCTTGTTTTATTATGCCTACGATCTATATCTTGCAGAACAGACACAGGATGCCCTAAAGAAAGCAAAAGAATGTCACACTTTATTAGCAGACTACGAACTCAACCTACTTACCGGTGATATATTTAAAAGCCTTGGACAGAAAGACTCTTCTCTGCATTATTACAGACATGCTCACTACATGTGTCCATCTCGCCTCACACCTCTCTATGAAATGTACCGAGTCTGTAAAGAATATAAGGATACTATGGCCTATACAAAGCTACGCTATGCAATCTTACATAAACCTATCAAGGTAAAATCAAAAGAAACAGAACGAATCATTCAAGAAATAAAAAACGAGCCATCCATATAGAATCAACAAAGGCAGTGTTACCCTTCGTAACACTACCTTTACATCTTTTTTAACCTAATAGACGCTTACTCAAAGCCCTCACTGGATACCAGACGGCTAACCAGCCGACTGCCAGCACCGTGACAAAGATAATGGCAACATCTGAATAGTGTACACTTACCGGATAAGCATCAACGATGAAAGAGCCAGCAGAATCACCCAGTTTCACAAATCCGAATTCCTGCTGTAAGAGACAGAGCAACAAACCAATACCAATACCGATGATGGCTCCAATGGCAGAAATCATTCTACCTTCAAAAAGGAACACACGGGCTATCTGCTTGTCGCTGGCTCCCAAGTTGCGCAAAGTAAGCACATCATCCTTCTTATCGATGATCAGCATGGACAACGAACCGATGATATTAAAGCAAGCCACTATCAAGATAAACGTAAGAAAGATATAAGCTATCATCTTCTCAATAGACATAATCTTGAAAGTATCTTCCTGCTGTTCAAATCTATCCAGCACCCGGTACTTATCTCCAGCAATCTGCTGCATCTCCTTCTTCACGGCACCTAAATCACTGCCATCTTTCAGTCGGAGTTCGAGCGAAGAAAGCATTCCCTGCTGCCCAAAAAGATTACGGGCAAATGTTACGGAAGTCAGAATGTAACTCTTGTCATAACGGGCTTGCTTGACAGCAAACAATACGCCCGGACAGACCAGAGAATCAACTACAAATCCCTCAGAAGGATTCGACATATCCAACTGTCCCTCCTTCATCGGTGCATAAATCTTCAGAAAACCATCCCATTGCGCACCGATACCAAGGGTCTGCGCCAAGCGGATACCCAAGGTTCCATATTCCAAGTTGGCAGCATGAAGTGAGAATGTACCATCACCATAGAGGATGTCAGTGATATGCGACTGGTCGCTGAAATTATCATCCACACCCTTGATGGTAACCATCGCCTGGCGATCCTGATAGACAGCCAGCGCCTGATCTTCCACACACTCTGTTGCAACATCTACCTGCGGCAACTGGCGAATTTTGGTTAAGATAGGGTCATCGCAAGGAGCCGTCTTACCTTTTGTAGGAACGAGTTCCAACTGTGGATCAAAGCTGGTAAACAAAGTTGCCACCAAGTCATGGAATCCATTGAACACACTCAGCACGATGACCAGCGCCATCGTAGCCACAGCTACACCAATCGCCGAGATGGCACTAATAATATTGATGGCATGAGTGCTCTTCTTGGAAAAGAGATATCTGCGAGCAATGAAAAATGGAAAATTCATTTGTCTTTTACCTTTTTACTCTTTTACTTTCTTACGTTTTTACTTTTTCAAGAGTTCATCTATGCGCTCCAAATAATCCAGACTGTCATCGAGGAAGAAGCGTAATTCTGGAATAATACGCAATTGGTTTCTTACCTTCTTGCCCAAATCATAACGAATGGTTTTCTCATTAGCAGTGATATTCTTCAGGATTTCCTCTCCTTTCTCAGAAGGGAACACACTCAGATAAGCAGTACAGATACTGAGGTCTGGACTGATTTTAACCTTGGTCACACTCACCATAATACCATGCATCATACGAGTTTGTGACTGGAAAATAAGACTCAACTCCTTCTGGAGAAGTCTGGATATACGGTTTTGTCTTGTTTCTTGCATAATCTTTTCAATTAGAATGATTAACTAAATCAGAATGAAAAACTAAAAATTAAACATTACTCAGTTTAACACTATTCAAGGTCCACATGCTTCACCTCCACACTTTCATGTAGGAAGATCTGAGCAGACTCCTTGAATTTTTCCTCACTTTCAGTAGTCAGATACTGGCAGGTACCTTTCTTGGTAATCATATTCTCCATGTCCTGATGCCGCTTCAAGTAATTTTTCAGACTCTCAGCTACATACATTCCTTGTGGCACAACCCGCACACCATCGGGAAGGTTTTTCACAATGCTGTTCATCAGCAATGGATAATGTGTACATCCCAAGATAATCGTATCTATGTCAGCATCTTTACGCATCAGTTGGTCAATGCGCTTCTTGACGAAATAATCAGCACCCGGACTATCAGCCTCATTGGCTTCTACGATAGCCGCCCAAAGCGGACAAGCTACACCGCTAACCTTGACTTCAGGCCAGAGTTTGGCAATCTCCAAATCATAGCTTTGACTTTTGATAGTACCTTCCGTAGCCAACAGACCGACATGGTTACTCTTGGTGATATTGCCTATAACCTCAGCAGTAGGACGGATAATACCCAGCACACGGCGGCTTGGATCCAACTCAGGGATATCTCTTTGCTGGATAGAGCGAAGCGCCTTGGCTGAAGCCGTATTACAACCCAGAATCACCAGGTGGCAACCCATGGAAAACAGTTTGAGTACTGCCTGGCGCGTAAACTTATACACCACCTCGAAAGAGCGGCAACCATACGGCGCACGTGCATTATCACCCAAGTACATATAGTCGTACTGAGGAAGAAGCTGACGAAGTCCATGCAGGATAGTCAACCCACCATATCCGGAATCAAATATTCCGATAGGACCAGGATTAGAAGGCAACATCATTTCAAATTCTCCTTGATTAGTTCGGTAATATCCTCTCCCATCGCAGCATCAACGTATGGAAGTGAATCGTGGTCTGAATTCAGGATAAAAGCATATCCTTTGGCCTTGCCTATCTTCTGCAAAGCCTCTCTGATTTGTTTTTTCAGGGGAGCATAAGCATCTTCCTCAGCCTGTTTCAGCAGACGTTCCGACTCAGCTTTGAAAGCCATATTCTTAGCCATCAGTTCACGAAGTTCCGCCTGTCGTTTTTCCAGGATGGAAGGAGCGAAATTACGCTGACCATCCAGAAACTCCTCATACTTGCTGTTAAACTCGTCCTCCGAGCGCTTGGTTTCGGCATCATACTTCAAGCGAAGATCGTCCATATGATGCTTGGCTATCGCATAACCAGGCATTGTACGAAAGACTTCTTCGAAGCTGAAATAGCCGAAACGGATTGCAGACGGAGCCTCTGCACCCGCAGTAGGAGCAGCAGTAGCCTCACTAGCTTTAGGAGCAGAATTAGCCACCTGCTGGGCAGATGCCAGCACAGGCATCATTGCCAGAACCAAATAAAGGAATGTCTTTTTCATCATGAAGTGTTGGATTAGAATAGGCATATTCATACCTATTATATATAAATACTGAAAAGAGAAACAAGGGCAAGCACTTGTGCCTGCCCCCACTATCTTAGTTGGAAATAACCGAAATTACTTGATCTTAGCCTGTACTTCCTTAGTTACATCAACTACATTGGTACCTGTGTAAACAGCAGCACCTTCCTCGAAGATGTAAGTGTAGTTGCCAGCCTTACCAACAGCCTCGATAGCAGTACGCACCTTAGCCACGATAGGCTGCATCAGCTCGCTGCTCTTCTTCTGCAATTCCTGCTGACCGTCCTGATAAGCCTGCTGAATCTTCTGCTGAAGACCCTGCAACTCAGTTTCCTTCTGCTGCTTAGCAGTAGCATTCATTGTGCTCTGACCCTTCTGATACTCGTCAGCCTTGCGCTGGAACTCATCCTGCATAGACTTCAAATCGTTCTCCTTCTGCTTCTGGAGTGCCTCAAGCTCACCATTAGCTTTAGCAACATCAGGCAAAGCCTGCATGATAGTCTGGGTATTTACCTTACCAAACTTCTGTGCCATCATTGTCATTGGTGCACAAAGCATCAACATTAAAATAAGCTTTTTCATTGTTTTATTTCTTTTTGATTATTAATTCTAATTCATGTTCCCATGCCGCCTTGCAAGCGCCATACGTTCACTATCGGCTGCAAATTTACAATTATTATTTGGAATAACCTAATTTTTGGAGCACTTCGTTGCTAATATCTATCTTAGGAGAGCCAAAGATGATGCCGCTGTTGCTAGCTCTATCGAGAACAAGCGAATATCCGCGCAGGTCTGAAATCTCTTTTACGGCTGTATAAATCTCTTCCTGAATAGGTCCCATCAATGCCTCACGCATCTTATAAAGGTCGCCTTCTGCACCAAAATATTTTTTCTTCAAATCGCTAGCCTCCTTCTCTTTCTGCATGATGGCATCCTGCTTAGCCTTCTTCTGCTCCTGGGAAAGGAACACTACCTCGTTCTGATAGTTCTTATACATGGTGCTTGCCTCTGTGTTAAGAGCTTCTACCTCAGCCTGCCATTTGCGGCTTACCTGATTCAGCTGCTCGTTGGCACGCTCATAAGCGGGTACATTCTTCAGGATGTACTCCATATCTACCAATGCATATTTCTGTGCATGTGCTGAGATGGCTGCTACAGCCATCATCAGCATCAATACTATTTTCTTCATAAAACCCATTTTTAGAATTCCTGACCTAAGATGAAGTGGAACTGGCTTCCACCCTTCTTATATGAGCTACCATTCCATACTGTATCGAAACCGTAAGCCCAGTCAATACCCATCAGACCAACCATAGGCAAGAAGATACGTACACCGACACCGGCACTACGCTTCATGCTGAATGGGTTGAACTTCTTGGTTTCATACCAGGCGTTACCAGCCTCTACGAAGGTCAAACCGTAAATGGTTGTGTTTCCTAAGAGGAATGGATAGCGAAGCTCCAACGAGAAGCGGTCGTATGCATAAGCATAGTAACCGGTTGTAGGACTGTAAGATACAGAACCATTCTCATAACCGCGGAGTCCGATGGTTTCCTCACCATAATATGATGAGTATCCACTCATACCGTCACCACCCACATAGTAGGTCTCGAATGGACTCTTCTTGTACTTGTTGTAAGCACCGAGCAAACCGAGTTCTACACGGGTCATCAATACGAAGCACTTCTGACCCTCTGTAAGTGCGGTATAGGTCTTTGCCTTGAACTTCCACTTGTGATACTCAATCCAGCGGTATTTCTCCTGCTGCTCTGCAGAGTAGGTTGGAGACTGGGAGTTGTTGGCGAGGTTCTTGTAGTCCTTGTTGTCGAACGCACTCCATGGTGGAGTAAGGTTGACACTTGCCTCAAACTCTGAACCACGACGTGGGAAGAGCTGGTTGTCGGTTGATGTACGGTTCAATGCGATGGTCAAGTTCAAGTTGTTCGCATTACCGTTGGTCATCAACATATAGCTCCAGTTCTTCATCATGTAGCGCTGGTAAGCCAACTGTACAGACAAGGTGAAGTAATCATCCGGCCAACGGAGGCGCTTACCCCAACCGAGGCTCACACCCACCATCTGGATGTACTTGTCTGGATCGTAATAATTCTCGTAGTTATTATAGTAACCCGTACCATAACCATACATGTAGCTCTTGTAGTTGTTCATGTAGGCACTATTGTAATAGTTGCTTGACACGTCGGTACTCTTGCTGTAGTATGCACCTACGCTGAACTGGATAGGGCGCTTGCCGCCAAACCAGTTGGTAGAGTAGCTTACGTTATAGCTCTGGTAGTAGGTACCGTTGGTCTGTGCACCGATGCTCAGCACCTCACCATCACCGATAGGCATGATACCACGATGCTCCTTGTTCTTGTTGAAGAGGTTGGCCATAGAGAAGTTGTTGAGCTTCAAGCCCACACGTCCAATGACACCCGTCTGTCCCCAACCGAGTGAGAACTCAATCTGGTCATTACTCTTCTGCTCCAAGTTCCAGTTGATATCCACAGTACCATCCTCATAGTTTGGCTTGATATCCGGGTTCACCTTTTCAGCATCAAAGTGTCCCATAGAAGCCAACTCACGGGCAGAACGCATGATAGCATCCTTAGAGAAGAGATCGCCTGGCTTCGTACGGAGTTCGCGGCGTACTACATTCTCATAGAGTCGGGTATTACCGTTGATGCGTACATGGCTCAGATAAGCCTGAGGGCCCTCAGTGACGCGCATTTCGAGGTCGATAGAGTCGCCATCGATATTGATTTCGGCAGGATTGATGTTAGAGAACACATAACCATTATTATAATAGAGGTTTCCCACCGCATCATCATCCTCATTCAAGCGCTTGTGCAAGAGTTTCTGATTATATACATCACCCTTCTTCATAGTGAGCAGAGCATTCAGACGGTCTGTATTATAGACAGTATTACCCACCCACGTGATATTACGGATGAAATATTGCTTACCCTCATCTACCTTCACATATACATTGACATGCTTCTCATCGTAGTTGCTGACGCTATCTTCCAGAATCTGGGCATCACGATAACCATACTCGTAGTATTTATCTATCAGCTTAGCCTTATCCTCTTTCCAGCGTTCAGGTGTAAACTTCTTAGATTTGAAGAAAGTAGCAAATTTTCCTGCCTCATGAGTCTTGGCGAATGCACCTTTGGAGAATAAGCCACCCTTAATCTTGCGGTCAGAAAGTTTCTCATTGCCATCGATGGTAATCTGATGAACCTTGATTTTCTCCTTTTTATCTACGATTACATCCAGGATAACCTGTCCCTTGTTGGCTACATCATCACGCTGGTTGATCTGGATATCCGCATTCTTGAAACCTTTGTCATCAAAGTATTTCTTGGCAAGAATCTTGGCACGGTCGAGCATGTTTGGAGTCACCTGTGTACCCTTTACCATACCCAATTTCTGCTCCATATCCTCTCGCTCGCTCTTTTTCAGGCCGATATAATTGATGTTAGAGATACGAGGGCGAACGGCCAGATAGATGTGGAGATAAAGTTTTTCGCCCACAATAGAGTCGGCAGCAATCGCCACTTTTGAAAACAGTCCATGCTTCCAATATCGCTTGACGGCATTGGTCACATCATCTCCCGGCAC
>ERZ1023679.91-NODE-91-length-16016-cov-9.735731_pt1 | contig 16016 bp, 4 predicted proteins | sample MGYA00380344_ERZ1023679 | MGnify/ENA primary metagenome ERZ1023679 (study PRJEB33179, sample SAMN07448986) | human gut metagenome | biome: Human-gut; feature: Human associated habitat; material: Faeces | host: Homo sapiens | place: India: Bhopal | collected...
GCTCAAACTCAGCTTCTGTATTCTCTGGCATGGCTGTCTTGCAGCGGAACCAGTTGTCCTCACCTTGTTTGAAGAACTGTTTGGTTACGATACGGCGAATATGTGGCTGACGGCTGATGTTCGTACGGGCTGTACCCTCAGCTCCCTTCTTGTAATTACTGAAGTAGTTAGGACCTCTCATCCATCCACGGTTATGCATTGACTTGTCGGTCGCTGCACCTAAGTCGCCGTCCTTGTCTGGGTCTGTCCAGCCGATGGTAGTTGACTCGATGCCCTCTCGCTGGTCGAGTGGAATATCGCAGGTAGTCATCTTGGAACGGTCTGAAGAGTGACCTAAAGAGAACTGTACCATCGTACGGTGTCCGGTGATTACATAGCCGAAGCGCAATTCGTAGGTACCGTCTTTTGGAACTGGTGGCAACTTGATGGCAAAGTCGTAGGCTCCTCTTACGAACAACTCGTCGCCCTGATAGTCCAACCAGCAATCCCAGTCTTTGATAAAACCGTTGTTACCGGTCTTTGCTTCGTCTTTGGTCAGATAATATACACGGGATGACTCACCGTTGTAGATAACCATGTTCTCAAAGAATCCCTCAGGGATGCGGATGGCACCAATCTTGCGGTCGTTGCGACCATATCTTGATGAAAGCTCCTGATATGAATAACCTCTGATCTGATTCGTCATACTTTCATCAAACAATGACATGAACTCGAAACGCATACGCTCGTTGAGTACTTCGTTTGGTACTTTTTCCTCGTAGCAGAGAATGTCATTGATAGGATGAATCCAGCCATTGGAAGCCTGGCGGGAGAGTGCTGAACCGCCGGCTACTTGAATACCATAATCACCGTCTTTAACCGTATTTGATGCTCGATATGCATCCTTAGAGTTTGCTCCTGGTGAGCTGGTCAATGTAGGATTGTTCAATACACGGTTGATCCAGATTGAACTGACGGCACCGTTTTCCTTTACACCTGTCAGCTTGAACATGGTGTATGGCAATAAGGTACGTACATATTCATATACATCTGCATATTCCAACTCGTTGTATGAGTAAACCAACTTATCCATAGAAAGTGAATATTTCAGGATGTGGTAGCGGAGGAACATGTTCAATGTATTCCACTGATTGGTATAGTCGGTACCTGTGCTGATCTTGATTTCTGGATGATCTTCCAAGTAGCTGTACCAGGAAGCGCAATCCTTGTACCACTCGTTAGCCTTGGCTGCTAACTCTTTCCAGTTGGTAATATGATATTTGCTATTCTTGAGCACCTCATCTGTCTCTGCGAAAACGGTGAATCCCACCTTGCAGGTTGTAGGATACTCTGCAAAAGGATATTTGGTTTCTGGATCGATGGTAAACCAGTTGATACCATTGGTACGGATATGCTCCTTCAACACCTCATCCAGACCCGTCTGCTTCAAGGCATCGCACCAGATACTATAGTTACCCATGTTCTCCATTTCGTCTATAATATAATTGGTAGAGCGGTAGAAGAGTTTGTCGATGGTATGAACCACACCGTTTTCCACCTCGTGGTCTTTGTTGATGATCTTGGTGGTTCCATCGATGGTGATGTCGTCACCTACACGCTTTGGTGAGTGGGTGTTGCCGCCCATCATGGTGATGTCTGAACCTGCCAGCAGATCATTGCTTGTCTTCTTCAGACCCGTAAGGTGTGCCTCTACGATATCTTTGCAGAGTGAGTCACGTTTCTCGGACTTCCAAAGGCGATCCAACGTGTTTTCAACATCACCTGTATAGAGTCCATTGTGATTTGCAGACTTTTTATCTTCCCACAATTCTTTGATATATTCTTTTACCGCCTCGTTGGTTGGAGCGAAGCAGGTATAGGTTCCGTATGCAGACAGGCGGTCTGACAAACCTGCATAGTCTGTAATCTGAGCGAAATCCGACAGAGTGGAATCGCTTCGCAAGTAGTCGGTGATGGTTTCACCGGTGAAAGTATAGAGGTTGCTTTCATCTATTTGCTCGGAGCATGAAGTGAAGGCGAGTGCACCGAATGCTACACCTGCTACCATGCCACCTATCTTATGAATGAACTTTGTCATAAAGCTATACTTAATTATGAATTTCTTGAATGTTATTCTTCTGTTCTCTCAGAACTTTGTGTCTCTACCCAAACAGGATTCTGGTGAATCAGCTTGTTGGTCTTGGTCTCACTGTTCAGGATAGGCCAGTAGAGATGTCCCTCGTTTTTAAACTTGTATAGGTTTGTACTATATTTGGTAGCGAGGATGTCCTTGAAATTGTTGCCCTTGTTGGCAAGACTTGGCAGATTACTGCCGTTAGGATCTATCTCGTAGAGCGTCTTGGTAGGATCTACACCCGTCATGTGGCGGTAACAGTAGCGCACCAGGTCAAACCAGCGCTTACCTTCATAGCAGAGCTCGCGTCCTCTTTCCTGGAGGCAAAGCAATTCCATCTTGTCTGCCTTGTTGTAGTTGTCTTGATAAACCAAGGTGTCCTTGAGTGCCGTCGTACTGATAGAACGCTGGTTCACAGCCTGGATCAGGGCAAATGGATTCTTCAGTTTGTTGGTTTCTGTACCTGCTAATTGAATCTGAGCCTCTGCCTTCATCAGCATGACGTCTGTGATGCGGTAGATGATCCAGTTCTGGTCGAACTTGTCGAAGTCACGGAGTGGTTGGATATAGATACTACCTTTCTTTCGGGTTGGAATGTCGTAAATGGCATTTTCTTTGTTCATCATCTTCTTCACCTCATAAGAAGAGTAGTTGTCATCATTCACACCATAGCTGCTGTTGTAGAAGCGGTAGTCGTTTTCAGACTGGAAGTATGTTGCCGTAGAAGCACTCTTGGTTGCTGGAGATGGATTGTCGCCGATGGCACCACCCACTGTAGATGTACCTACCATCATACCGTAGCCAGACTCCTGCTTCTCCCACTTTAAGTAACTCTTGCACAGTAGGGTGTTTGAGTTCTTCTCTCCGTCAAACTGAAGTTCGAGGACGCTTTCAGAGGAGTTACCTCTTACGAAGTTATAGTAGTCAGCCCACAGACCTTTATATAAGTAGTACTGCTGTCTGCTGTTGCGGTAAACTGACTCCTGGCTGGTGCCCTTGATGTTAGCCTCGAAATAGTTTCTGTGGGAGTTGATGACCTTGTCAGCATGGTCAATACATGCCTGATAATACTCTTGGCTCTTGGCAGCATCTGTACCGCTCCAGAGAGAAGCTCTCCAGAGATATACGTCTGCGAGAATGGCATTGATGGCATCCTTGCTGAGGAAACCGGTTGTTCGCCAGTCGTCCTCTCCGAAGATACCGTAATTGTAGCAACCCTTCTCTGCTTCTTTCAGGTCTTCGATACAGAGCTGGAGGGTAGAATCTGGTGCCAGCTGGCCGTCCAACTTCATGTCGTCTGTATTTTCGTATGCCTTTGTCACGTAAGGAATATCACGGAAGGCACGAACCAGATAGAAGTGGCAGAGGGCACGCAAACCTAACATCTGGGCACGGGCTGTCTGGTAGTCACCCTCGGTGAACTCAGGGTCTTTCTCCATCACCGCTGGGGCATGAGCCAATACGATGTTACAGGTATTGATGACATTATAGAAACATGCCCATGAGTTGTAACCGCTACTTGGGTATAAATCTCCTTTGGAAATATCATCCAATGTGGTGTTTTTTAGTGATGGATGTTTCTTCAACTCGTCTGAGCGGAAGTCACCCCACATAATCATTCTTTCTATGATTCCTCCATTAATCATGGCGGTGTAAGCGCCAGTTACCACCTGTGTGACATCATCTTTGGTCTGCCAGAAGTTCTCGCCGATTGTCTTGTCGGTAGGATAGATGGTCAGGAAGTCATTGCATGAGCTAAGCGACAGCAAACCTAAGGCTGCGACGGCAAAACTCTTGACGATATTGTTTATTTTATTTTTCATTGTTAGTCTCTGTTTTTGTGTTGGATTAAATTCCGATTCTCATGCGAAGGGTGAACGATTTGCTTCGTGGCGTCTGTGAACTGTCTGAAGCAAAGTTCCAACCATTGTTTGCATGCTCTGGGTCTGTACCGCTATATTTGCTCCAAACGAAGATGTTCTGGCCGCTGAAGTCGAATCGCAAGGTATTCAGACCTAAGCTCTTGAGGAACTTCTTTGGAACATCGTAGCTCAGACTGACGTAGCTGAAACGTAGGAATGAGGCATCCTCTACGTAGCGGTCGCTACCGAGCCAGTTGTAACCATAGTTGTAGAGTGCGCGTGGAATTTCTGTCATGTCACCGTTCTTGCGCCAGCGCCAGTTCACAGCTGTACTCTGGTTGGTGGTGTCATACATCTTTTCTACACCCATTCGTGCAAAGTTTACAACCTTGAAACCGGTACGGTAAACGAAGTTGGTACGCAATGACCAGTTGCCATAACGGAAGGTAAAACCGAAACCGCCTGAGAACTTAGGATTTGAGTTGCCCAAATAGACCATATCCAATGAATTGATGGTACCGTCATGGTTGACATCTTCGTAAATCACATCACCACCATCAAACTTGTAGGTCTCACCTCCATCCTTGGAGTTGTAGGTCATACGCAGTGGCTTACCATCGGAACCTGTAATAACCTTACCTTCGCTGTTCAAGGCGATAGGAGCTGTCTTACCAGCTGGCAGGAAGCGGTTGTTGAGGTAATCCACGAGGTCGTTGTTGTCTCTGATCATGATCTTCTCGTTGCCATCCATGACATAACCCTGGCGACGTAAGTTCTCCAGATAGTCATAGGAATACTGATATACACCCTTGTGGCGCAAACCGAAGATAGAACCTAAGGCATTACCCACCTGGATACGCTTGAGGTACTTACCGCGGCTGTTAGCAGACCAGTCCTCGTTGATACCATCGAGTACAGTCTGATCCATCTCTGTAATCTTGTTGAAGTTCTGTGCCACGTTGAAGCTGGCATCCATTGAGAATTTACCTGCCTTGATGAACTTCTTGGCGGTGATGTTGAATTCCCAACCCTTGTTCTCCATAGAACCGATGTTCTTCCATGCCAAAGTGGTATAACCAGTCTGAGAAGAAATGGCAACATTTGGGTTCAGCAAGTCCTTGGTCTTCTTATAATAGTAGTTGAAGTCAGCCTCAATCATGTCGTCGAAGAGTCCTAAATTGGCACCTAAGTTCCATGAGGTGGTCTTCTCCCATTTCAGGTCACTGAGCTGCAAACCATCTACGCGGGTAGAAGGAAGCATGGTATTACCGTTACCATACTGGCTACCGGCTGCATATTTCGCATACTGCAGATACTCGCTGCTTGGAGTTCTACCGTTCACACCCCATGATGGACGGAAAGCCAACATAGAGAGCACCTTGCGAGACCATTTCATCCAAGGCTCATCGCTGATATTCCAGCGGACAGACATACCTGGGAAATAACCCCACTTGTTGTTGTCACCGAAACGGGTAGTACCGTCGGCACGTACTGTAAAGTCTGCATTGTAACGACCCTTGTAAGAGAAGTGTGTAGAGAATACGCCTGCCATGCTACGCCACTCACCATTGCTGGTTGACATGTTGGAGATTTCTGCAGGAAGGGTAGGAGATTGTGCACCCAATGGCAACTTGCGCTCACTTACGTTCTGACCATAGCTGGTACCAGAAGTCAACTCCCAACGACCCAACATCATCCAGGCAATATCTTCATTCTTGAACTTAGGAGTGAAGATCAGCTGGTGACGGGTCTGGAACTGGAATGAGTTGTAGTCATCCATTGTATAGAGGTTGTAGCTATTATCCTTCCAACCATTTGTGCTCAACGAACCTGGGCAATAGGTAGGATTACTCTTGGAGAAGATATCCAGATAAACCTGACCCTCGTAGTCGAGACGGGTCTTGTGGTCGTCATTGCCTAAGAAATAGTAGTTGATGCGGAAGTCAGGAGTGATACGGTAGGTACTCTCGTTGTTCCATGCCAAGTTGGCGATAGCCACAGGGTTACCGATATCGCGTACTGACTTCAACTGGAGAGAAGAAGTACCGCTGATGGATGAACCATATTCGTCCTTTTCTGCTGAAGGCAGCATGATGTAGTACTCGTTGGTGTCGATGCCGTTACCATCCTCACGGTAGATACTCATGTTAGGAGCCATAGAGAGGGCCTTACCCAAAATGTTGGCATAGCTCTTCTGGTTCTTGGTATATGTCAATGGGAACTCGGTGGTGAACTTCAGTTTGTCGCTCACATAGTATTCCAAGTTCAAACGGGTAGAGAAACGGTTCAATACCTGCTTGATGATGGTACCGGTCTGGTGGTCATAGTTGGCAGAGATACGGAATACTGCCTTTTCACCACCACCCGAGATGGTGAGACCGTGGCTCTGGTTCCAACCGGTCTGAGTTACTGCCTTCACCCAGTCTGTATTGTCGTTCCAGTTGTTGTACTCAGCCCAACTCTTGTTGTAGTTCAACTCATTGATGTTGGTGGTAGCAGAAGGATTCTGTGTAGGGTTGTAGAGTTCCTCCTTCATCAGCATGGTATATTCATCACCTGAGAGGAGGTTGTAACCCTTAGGCTGCCAGTTGCCCTGGAGTGAGAAGTTGTAGTCGATACGGATCTTACCGCGCTTACCGCGCTTGGTCTTGATGCTGATGACACCATTGGCACCACGGGCACCCCAGATAGCGGTAGCTGCGGCATCCTTCATGATGTCGATGCTCTCAATATCGTTCACGTTGATGGAAAGCAAGGAACTGTAGGTCTCCTCTGTTGCGGTTGACCAGTCTGTATCCTTGGCATCAGGCACGTCCATGATGTTGCCGTTGACAACGATCAGAGGTTCTGAAGAACCGTTGATGGTGGTCACACCACGCATGCGCATGGTAGTACCGGCACCGAGGTTACCGGAGTTGGCTACGATGTCGAGACCGGCGATCTGTCCCTGCAATGCCTCATCGGCACTGGTGAAGGCAAGACCATCCACGATTTCCATGTTCATGGTCTGGGTTGCAACAGATACCTCGTCCTTAGGGATGCTCAAACCATCACCGCGGAAACGCTGCTTGGCGGTTACGGTGACTGTTCCCAACTCGTTGGCGTCCTTGAGTTGTACCTGGAAATTGGTCTGCGAACCGATGACCTTAGAATAGGTCTTGTAACCTACGTAGCTGACAACTAACTTATTCTTCGGGTTCTTGATGGCTAACTGGAAGTTACCATTCACGTCGGTAATCGTAGCGTTCACGTTACGGTTGTTGGCATCTTTCTCTATCACATTACAGCCGATGACAGGGCCGAACTCATCAGTCACGGTACCTGAGATACGGTGGTCTTGAGCAGAGATTGTCATAGCGCTGCATAAGGCACCTACGGTTATGTATGTTCTTATATTGTTCATTGTGTTGTAAACTTGGTTGTGAAATTATTTGTAGAACTTGATTCCATGCTTCTGTGCATAGTATAGGTTCTTGAGATTCTTCAGACGTGCCTGGTTGGCTTCAGGGGTATTGCTGGCGAAACCGTCGTCGTAACGTTTGCTCCTGCTGAAGCAGAGAGGCTTTGAAATCTCATGGATGGCTGTGAATGAGGATGTTTCTATAGCACCACTCTTGAAGATGTAGTCACGAGCCATGAAGTTGACCAACTTGTCGCCATTTGCATTGATGATGACTGGGTCATCACCGCCTTCGTCAGTTACATTCAACTTGCCGCTGCCGCCCTTGACTTTGAGTCGTTTGTAGGCAGAACCGATGGTGCAGGAGGTCATGTATGATCGGTTGCCGTTTTCTACTTCCTGTGCATCTCCGTAGTCGATGGTGTTGTCGGCATAGAGTGCGAAGTCCTGGAAGTGATAGCGGATGAAGTTTCGGATAGCTTCAGCCATCTTCAGTGCCTTTGCCTTGGCATTCTCGTCATTTGCTGAAGCATTGTCCATCACTTCCTGTACCTGCTCCCAGGTTGGGAGACCTTGTTTGAATGCCAGATCCATGGCGGCATTGTCTGGTGCATACAGCGTGTAGTTGTATGTGTTGTAGAAGTTGACGTTCTGGTCGAGACAGTCGTACTTCTTGTTTTCTGTTGTATTGCTGGCAAAGACATCGCTGAATACGGTAAACTGCTTCTGTTCGTCTTTATCTATACCGATGCTGGTCAGCAGATTGCTCAGATTGGCAGGTGTACACAAATCCAGGAATTTAGAGAACTGGCTGTTGTCGTTGAGACAGCCATATACACTGGTCTGAGGTGCCTGGATGAGGTGGTCGATGACAAATGCCTTACCATTGCTGTAGCTGGTAGCTTCCTTGATTTCTGAAACCGGATAGCTGTAGTTGCTGCCTGCAATACCATTGATCTGTCCGCCGCTTACTACGTTTCCGCCGATGTGACCTCCGTGGATGGCAATCTCACCGCCATGTTTGGTCTTGTAGTATTTATTGGTTACACCTATGTTGTCCTTGGAAACGGACTGTGAAAGTGATACGGTATGATAGTTCAGAATGTCAATCAGGCGATCGGTAACAGCGCCCAACTGAACGATTGTAGAGTCAGAACTGATAGAACCTGTAGCTGGATTGTATTTGAACGCAGATACGGAGATATTCTTGTCCTTATGCACATCTTTATAATAGAAGTGGAGTACGCGAGGACCATCCTTGTAGTTCTTACCTAATGATACTGGATCTACATAATACATGTCGAAAGCTCTATTGCTTGGCAGGAACATCGCATAGTTGGCTGAGCTGGCACGCAGGTAGGCATAGTAGTTTACCTTCAGCATGTCCTTATCCTGGATAGCCCAGTTGATCACACCTAAGTCTCTTGCCTTGCGGAGCAATGCCGGTGTAGATACGATATTATATGAAATAGGTGGAATCACTCGGTTGAGCATGTAGATGGCACCATTGTTGGCGATACGTACATCGTAGGCATTCTCTTTCTTGATGACATCTTTCAATGTGAGTCCGATTGGGTCACTCGCCTCGTCCATGATGGTACCGAACTTGCTTGGTACTGACTGTACGAAGGATGCGTTCATCATATTGTTGACGAATGAGCGGATGATGTTAGCAGGAATACTGTCTAAGTTCTCGCCGAAATTCTCCTTGGTGAGAGGCTTCTTTGCATAAAGTCCAAGAATGTTGTAACCACCATTGGATGGATTGAGGAAATAGTCTTCTACTGCTTCATCATCAGGAACGAACATCGCACCCATATCGGCGAGCATCGTGCCGTATGTGCTGTAATACTGGTTCCATCCCGGGTCGAAGTTGAGAAGCATATCCTGTGCCAATGCCACCTGTTTTGGATCTCTCTGAAGAGCAACTGCTCCCTGAGAGCGCTCGCTGAAATAGCGCCACTGGAAAATGGAGTCAATCATTGGCTTGCCATTGAGGAGGGCATTGTCATTATAGTTTAATGTGGTCTGGGCATCATAGTATGGAGCACAGAAACGGTCGAGCATGCGGTTGAACCACTTGGTATCCTTGCTCTCTCTGATCATCTGTGCCATGTTGCCTGGAGGTACGATGACACCGTCAGTCTGGTTTACATAACCGTTCTGACAGGTTACGTCCTTAGCTATAATCTTGTTCTTGAAGATAAAGGTACCACCCGACTCGTATGGTCTTCCTGTGATGGCAGCAAAGTCTTCGCTGTTGATACCATTGTTGAGCATCTGCTCCTGGGTAAAGTGAACCATCATAGGACGGGTGTTGTCCATTACTACGTCGATTCCACCTTTTATATAAGGAGTCCAATAAGAGTTGTTGGCTGGCAACTCAGAAGCCCATACATGATAGATGGTGTCGGTAGCGTTGGCAGAGGTCTGGTGTTTCATGGCAATGCCTCGGGTAACAGAACTGTTGGAACTTTCCACATTGGAAAGCATTTCCGTCAGGATGGCATTGTCAAGGATAGAAGTGTAGAACAGTTGTTTTTTCATGGACTCTGTCAAGTCTTCATACGACTTGGCGTTCCATTTGTTGTTCTTGAAGAACTCGTTGAATGCAGAGTCATTAGCTGCAAACACAGTCTTTGAACCTGTTTTTGACATGACCTCCTTGTATCCAAGGTCATCAATCAGGCGAAGATAGGTTTTGAATGTACCATGAAGACTACTGGCTTCACTTGGATTTTCCAGCTCTTCATAGATACTCTTACCCAAATTCGTCGGGATGTTGCCCTTGTCGTCGAGGTCGTAAGAGTCAGTACATGCATAGAAGCCTGAGATGGCTAATGTAGCGCATATACCGAGCATCGCATGACGCGATTGATTGATAAAGCGGTTGCTCATATTTTTGTTATTTTGTTGTTTAGAAGTTTCGATGTATCTGATGTGTAGATTTCTCCTTTTAACAGTTATTTGCCATCTTAAACGAATTTTGACCTACAAATAAAGCCCGTAAATCGTGCTTATGTAGGCAGAAAATACCACTCTTTACCGGATTTGGGTATAGGCTCAGTTTCATTTTGATTGAATCAAATTTTGTTGTTAGGATACTTTCGTTAGTTATTTTGGGTGCAAAGATAACAATACTTTAAATAAATAATGCTATTTTTGTTGAAAAATATCTCTGCGTTAACTAAGATTAACTAAGTGCTTGTGCGCCTATCGGATTTTTTTGCTAAACTTATGGAGCGATAAGTGTTGAATTTACGCTATTATATAATGTGTGCTATTGTTTTTTTGTATTTTACACACCTATTTTGGTTAAATAATCTAAAAAACAAGAACTTTTCTTGCTTAAAAACTTGTATGTTACGGTTAAATTACTAATTTTGCAACCAGATAAAACTTTAATTAAATGAAGCTAATAACTTCATCAACCTATTAAACCAAAAAATAACGCATGGACAAACGTTTACTTTATTCAGCAGTTTTGGTTGCTTCATTAAGCACCAATTATGCACAAGCTCAGGTGAATGATCCTGTTCTTCCAAATCCAGTACAGTTGAAACTGGATGGTACTGATACTGTAGCTATCAAGAATATCTTGGCAGACCAGTGGCTTACCAATGGTAATGCTTATGGCACCCAGACAAGTTTGGGCACATCAGGTCTTGGCTTTGTTATCGTTCCTAATAAGGGCGATGATGGTCAGCCTAATGGTACCTATTCTTTCTGTAATGATAAATCTGGTAAGTTTGGTGCTTTTTCCAACAAAATGTTCCTTAACTCTGTTGATGAATATGGTGGTAACTCTTATGTTGATTACAATAATCAAGGTATAGAGAAAACCTATTGGAAAGTTACACCTAATGGTACGACATTCAGATTCCAGTCTAACGGGCAGCCTGATACTTATGCCGGCTATAATCCTAATGATAATGGATTAGATGGTAAAGGTGAGACTCCTGTAGATGGTCTGTTCCGCCCAGCATTGGCAGAAAGCAGTGATTATGGTCTTGATTGGGCTGCTTATCCTTATACTTATTTCTATCGCTTAGAGAAGTTGAAGGATGCGATTAACGCTGCAGTTGATGAAGGATTAGATGTATCTGCAGTAGAAGCGATCTACAATAATCCTGATGCTAAATATTGGCAGCTGAAGGAAGCTTCTCGCATGATTAATGATATTAGAAGAAATAAGGCAATGGAGGGGGCTACGGCTGAAAATCGTGTAGATATTACAGAATATGCTCCAGATGCCAATTGTGATGCTTTGACTGGTTGGACTCATGATTGTATATATGATGATAAGGGTGATGTTGGTCATGGCGGTCATGGTACCAATTGGCAGACAAATTCTCATGCATATACTGCACCTGATGGCTATCAGACAGAGAAATTTATTGAGCGCTGGGTGCATGGAAATTCTGACCCTGTAACAGGTACCGAAGAAGTAGCTGGTGCTGGTCGCCTCAGTGATGGTGTTCTCTCTCAGACTTTGCACAAACTGCCTGCGGGTGGTTACAAGGTGACATGCTATGCGATGGCAACCCAGCAGACTAAGGGTGATGACTTTAAGGTAGAGGGCGTTTCTGTATTCGCAGATACCAAGGCTACTAAAAACTCTCAGGCTGTAGCTACCAAGGTAGGTGTACCTCAGAAGTATGAATTCCTCCTGGATATCAAGGAAGGTGAGGACTTGACTATTGGCGTCAAGCTCGATCATTGTACTGCTAACTGGGTATTCGTAGATAATTTCCAGATTGTGTATTGCGGTCCAAGTTTCAAGGCTATGAACTTGAATGATGTGCAGACTGCTGCAGCAGACCTCGATGCTAAGTTGGATGGTATTAATGCATGCCCTATTTATACCGATAAGGCTGCCGAACTCATCGCAAGTGCAAATGAGATGACTGTAGATAGTACTCCTGACGAGGAAATCAATACCATGAAGAAAGAACTTTCAGATATCGCAGCAAAGATTGAAAAGAGTTCTGCGTTGTATGCTGAATTGGAAACACTGAATGCAACGATAGGAGAATTCTTGGCAGAAGATCCTGCAGGAGATGAATTTGATGCATTCATGGAATTATATGAAGATTGCGGAAATGGCGATGGTGCAGAAGCCTTGATGAGTACCTGGTCGCTCGATAATGATCAGTTGACACAGTATATGGCTGACTTGAAGGTCAAGTTGGAGAATGCTCAGAATGCAAGTATCAAGCCAGGTGATGATATCACAAGAAAGATTGTGAACCCATCATTCGATAATGGTAAGGAAGGCTGGACTGTCAAGGAAGGAAACCCTACATTTAATGAAACTTACAAAAACTGCGAGGTATATCAAGGTACATTTGATATCTATCAGGATATTACAAATATTCCTGATGGTGTTTATGAACTCTCAGTACTTGCATTCCAGCGTGTAGCTGAAAATGGTGTAGCTTCTAAAGCTCATGACGCTGGTATAGAGGATATCACTGCATTTATCTATGCAAATGATTTGGAAACTCCATTTACCTCTCCTTATACATACGGAATGAAGGAACCTTCTGGTGGTAAGCCTGCTGACTATGAATATATCCTGAATGGAGAAACAGTTTATATCCCTAACACTATGCAGGGTATGGCTGCTGCCACTACGGAGAATCCGAATGCTTATACCGTAACCGTTCCAATGTTAGTAGAGGGTGGTACGCTTCGTATCGGTGTACGTGAGAAGAGACGTCCTTCTAATATTAATAATTCTTGGGGTGACTGGGCTATCTGGGATAACTTCAGATTGAAGTATGTTGGTAGCAAGGGTGATGCTCTGAATGTGGTAACAACACCATTGATTGCTAAGGCTGCAGGCTTGTTGGATTCTAAGATGAATGCTGACGTACGCACTCAGTTGGAGGCTGCTAAGACTGCTCTTGAAACAGAAGCAACAGTTCCTGGTATTCATACATTGAGTGCTGCCATTGAGGCTGCTAACACCTCTATTGAGGCTTATAAGCCTCTGAAGGAAGCTATTGATAACGCTCAGACTCGTTATGAGGAAAATGAAGCTACTTCAACAACCTCTGAGACTGCGAAGGGCTTGTACACTGCAGCCGTGAATACTGCTCAGGGTATTTATGACAATGGTACAGCTGCTGATGCTGAGATACCTGCTGCTATCAAGGCTTTGAATGAAGGTGTAACTAAGTACGTCATCAATGATATCATTGCTGATGCTTCAGAAGCAAAACCTGCAGATATCACCAAGGTTATCGCCAACAGTGATTTCGCAACCATGAGTAGTACTGGTTGGGATGTGAAAGATGGAACAATGGGATTCCAGGCTAATAATAGTGTTGAGGCTGGTGAGTTCTTCAACTGTACATTCAACTTGCAGCAGACATTGGTAGGTCTTCCTGCTGGTATGTATCGCTTGACAACTCAGGCTTTCTATCGTAATGGTAAGGCTGCTAAAGACGGTAGCGATGAGTTGAAGTATGATGTAAACGAGAATGCATTTATCTACTTCTCTGATAAGGAAATCCCAACAGAAGAAGGGAAGAAGGTAGCTACTGAACTCCCTGAGAGCAAGCAGGCTATCAAGACCATTACTGCACATAAGATTGCTGAAGACAAATGGAATGACGTAGGCTTGAGTGATAATGGAGGTCTGTATAAAATGAAGGATGGAATGTACATTCCTGACAACATGATTACTGCTCAGGCATTCTTCAAATCTGCTGCTGGCAGCGCATACGATTCTGAGCCATTGAATTTCAACTATGATGGCAATAGCGATTTCCGTATCGGTTTGATCAAGAATGTAACGGTAACCGATGACTGGACAATCGTTAAGAACTTCAAGTTGTATTATCTGGGCGTTGATCCTACAGGTATCAGCGAGATCGTTACAGATGCAAATGCAGTAGCAACTAAGATCTACAATGCAAGCGGTATGCAGATTGGCAAGCTTCAGAAGGGTATCAATATCATTGAGACCGTGATGAAGGATGGTTCTAAGAAGGTGAAGAAGGTAGTCGTTAAGTAATAGCGGCTGGTTTTTGAACTAACATAACTTGAAAGGCAGACGGAACGCAGAGAGTGAAAACCTTCTGTTTTCTGTCTGCCTTTTTCTTTTTCTCTATTCAACTTATTTTTTTACATCAACTCTATCTCTGAATAATTCATGAACTTAAGTAAACCTATACTCTTTTGTTCTTCTCTTTGTATGTCTTTGGCAGCTACAGCGCAGGTAACGATGACCATCGATGCCCAAAAACGTGCGGCTGCTATCAGCGAACACCAATACGGACTGTTCTTCGAGGAAATCAATCATGCGGGAGATGGTGGCTTATATGCGGAACTTATCAGAAACCGATCTTTCGAGGATAATAATACAACCCCTGAATGCTGGTCGGCTATCCAGCAAAACGGTCAGAACGTGATACTCTCCCTGAATACAAAGCAGGTGATGAACAAGGCACAGCAAACCTGTCTGCAACTTTCGGTTTCCGGCGCAAGCGCAACTCAAAAAGCAGGAGTCTGTAATACGGGCTTCTGGGGAATGCACTTTGAGACAGATTCTACCTATACGCTCCGTGTGTGGGTAAAAGCTTCAACTCATTTTAATGGAAAAATATACGGACAGCTTCAGCAGAATGATGGTACTGCAGTTTCTGAGGAAGTGCAGTTGGAAGGCTCTTTGAAGTCTAACTCCTGGACTCTGTTGACTGCCCGAATCAAGGCAAATGCTTCTTGTGAGAAAGGTCGTTTTGCATTGCTTACCTCTGATAACGGCAGCATGCTGATCGATGTAGTCTCACTCATGCCTTATACCTGGAAAGGTCGCAAGAATGGTTTGCGCCCTGACCTTGCTCAACTTCTTCATGATACCAAACCTACCTTCCTCCGTTTCCCTGGCGGTTGTTATGTGGAAGGACAGGATGCACTGGAAAATTCCTTCCAGTGGAAGAATACGCTCGGTCCCATAGAGGAACGTCCGGGACATTGGAACCGTAACTGGAATTACCGCTCTTCTGATGGTTTGGGTTATGATGAATACCTGCAGATGTGTGAAGATTTGAATGCCGCTCCGATGTTTGTGGTCAATGTAGGTCTGGGACATGGCTTTACCGTTCCTTTTGAACAGGTGGATACCTTGGTGCAGAACACCTTGGATGCCATCGAATATGCCAATGGGGATGAGACTACCGAATGGGGCCGCCGCCGCATCGCCAATGGCCATGTGAAACCTTACGGACTTAAGTTTATTGAGGTGGGCAATGAGAATGGCCAGCCTGAGGCTCGTGAGGAATACAGTCGCCGCTATGCTAAATTCTATGAAGCCATCCATGCCAAATATCCGGAGATAGTTATCATCGGAAATGTGGAGGCATGGGGTACTGACAATCCTGCATGGGTCTTGGATTCACCGGTTGATCTCGTGGATGAGCATTACTATCGCTCCTACCAGTGGATGAGAGACAACTATCACAAGTACGACCGTTACAACCGTAGCATTGGTGTATATAATGGTGAATATGCTGCCAATTCCGGTTCTTATGGCAGGTATGGCAACTTGAACAGCGCCTTGGGAGAGGCTATCTACATGTTGGGTATGGAGAAAAACTCCGATGTCTGCAAGTTGGCAAGCGTTGCACCGATC
>ERZ1023679.98-NODE-98-length-15500-cov-7.139074_pt1 | contig 15500 bp, 18 predicted proteins | sample MGYA00380344_ERZ1023679 | MGnify/ENA primary metagenome ERZ1023679 (study PRJEB33179, sample SAMN07448986) | human gut metagenome | biome: Human-gut; feature: Human associated habitat; material: Faeces | host: Homo sapiens | place: India: Bhopal | collected...
AGAAGATTTACTTCATCGACAATGCCATCGTGAGTCGCATTGGATTCAATGCCACAGACAATATGGGAGTGAAGTTGGAAAACATCGTGTTCATCGAGTTAAAGCGTCGTGGATATGATGTTTTCTATCATGCCGATAAGAAGGAGTGCGACTTTGTGGTGAGGGAGGGCATGAGAATCAAGGAGGCTTATCAAGTAACGATAGCCATGAATGATGAGAAAACTCGCAAGCGAGAAATCGAGGGGCTGATGGAAGCCATGAATGCTTATGGCTTGGCTGAGGGATATATTCTTACGATGGAGGAGAAGGAAGAACTTGAGATAGATGGCAAGCAGGTTCATGTTCTACCTACGTGGAAATGGATGTTGAGAGAGAAGTGAGATGCCTATGTGGAAAGGCAAGTTTAAATAAATGAGATGGAATATTAACTCTATTGGAAATATCTATAATAAGTAATCGTTTTGAATCTGTGGTCATTTGGTCATGGTCATTACCGGTCAAAATCATTGAAGGTATTACGAAGCAATGGCTATAACACCTATTTATATATACAAAAAGATGGGGTCCAGTCTCACGACTCACCCCATCAATCTTCATATATACGAAAATTTATATTTAATATAATTGTTTTATTATTATTTCACCGCAATCTTTATAGAATCCTTACCTACTTTGGCGATAACTAAGGATTCTGATACGGCATAAGAGGCTGAGCCGCACACAATCCGACATTCTATATAGGAAGAAATGACAAGTTGGACTGAAATCCCGACTTGATGACTGCATATTACATCATATTTTGTGAAAATTCATATAGAGATAAGCAAAATATATAAATTTCTGAGCACTTTTATTATTTTTTTCTTACCTTTGCAAACAACTATGTGCTCTTTTCTCAGGAAATAGCACATTTAAATATCAACTGAATAACGGAAAAGATGAAATATGCTTTAGTTACAGGAGCGTCAAGAGGTATTGGAAAAGCCGTGGCTTTACGACTTGCCAAACGGGGCTTCTGCACGATTATCAATTACTTGAACAACCATGAGGCGGCGGAACAGGTAAAACGGGAAATTGAACAAGAGGGCGGCTATGCTGAACTCCTGCCCTTTGATGCGTCTCAGCCTCAACAGATAGAGGCTGCTATAGACCAATGGGAATCTGCACATCCTGATGAGTGGATCTCCATACTGGTAAATAATGCTGGTATCAGAAGGGATAATGTCATGTTCATGATGTCCAACGATGACTGGCACGATGTTCTCGACACCAACCTCAACGGGTTCTTCTACATCACCCGCAGACTCTTGAAGCACATGATGCCCCGCAGACATGGCGGTCGTATCATCAATATGGCTTCGCTCTCAGGAATCAAGGGGATGGCTGGACAGGTAAACTATAGCGCTGCAAAGGCTGCACTCATCGGAGCTACCAAGGCGCTGGCACAGGAGGTGGCGCCCCGCAACATCACGGTAAATGCTGTGGCTCCGGGATTCATCGCTACAGACATGACTAAGGAGTTGCCTGAAGATGAACTGAAAAAGATGATTCCTGCGAGAAGATTTGGCAAGGCAGAAGAAGTGGCTGCCTTAGTTGATTTCCTTGCCTCTGACGAAGCGGCATACATCACAGGAGAAGTCATCAACATCAATGGGGGGCTCTACACATAATATATATATACTACAAGATAAATGGAAAGAAGAGTTGTCATTACAGGAATGGGTATCTGGTCTTGCCTTGGCACAGATCTGGATACGGTCAAGGAATCATTATACGCAGGAAAATCGGGTATCGGAATCCAACCGGAACGATTGGAATACGGCTACCGTTCGGCTTTGACCGGTATAGTGGAGGAACCTGTCATTACCAAACAAATGCTCGACCGCCATACGCGTGCCGGAATGTCTGAAGAGGCTAAATATGCCTATATGGCAAGTGTTCAGGCTTTTCAGCAAGCCGAGATTTCGGATGAGTATCTCCGGGAAAATGAGGTGGGATGTATTTTCGGCAACGATTCTTCTGCCAAACCCGTCATCGAAGCTGCCAAAATCATGGATGAGAAACATGATTCTGCCATGCTCGGATATGGCATCATCTTCCAGTCGATGAACTCTACCGTCAACATGAATCTCAGTACCATCTTCCATCTCCGGGGAATCAACTTCACGGTCAGCTCGGCATGTGCCAGCGGAAGTCATTCCATCGGTTTGGGATATATGATGATCAAACAGGGCTTGCAGGAGATGGTGCTCTGTGGCGGTGCGCAGGAAGCCAATTATTACTCCATGGCTTCCTTTGATGCGCTCAGCGCCTTCTCTATCCGCATGGACGAACCTGCCAAGGCAAGCCGTCCTTTCGACCGAGACCGCGATGGACTCATTCCAAGTGGTGGAGCTGCCTCTCTGGTACTGGAGGATTACGAGCATGCCAAAGCACGAGGTGCCAATATTCTTGCGGAAGTGGTGGGATATGGTTTCTCCAGCAATGGTGGGGGTATCAGTCAGCCATCAGACGAGGGAAGTGTCGTTGCCATGAGCCGTGCGCTGAAATCAGCCGACATGACGGAAGAGGATATTGACTACATCAACGCTCATGCCACCAGTACACGACAAGGCGATATGTATGAAGCAATCGCCCTCGACAGAATGTTCAACGGCAGGCATGCGCTGATTTCTTCTACCAAGGGAATGACCGGGCACGAATGCTGGATGGCGGGAGCTTCGGAGATCGTTTACAGTACGCTGATGATGCAGAACCATTTCGTGGCTCCTAACGTGAACTTTGAAAATCCGGACGAATATTCCGAAAAACTCAATATTGCGACAAAGACGGTAGATACGGAAATCAATACCGTACTGAGCAACAGTTTCGGTTTCGGAGGAACCAACTCGGCTCTGGTCATCAGAAAATTCAAGGAATAACTATTTCTGAAAAGAAAAAATAAGCAATCATTATGAATCTATTCAAGTCAGAAAGCGACCGCTATTCTCAGGAGCAGTTATCTGCCCGTGAAGCTCAGCGACAAGCAGAATTCATCGCATGGGGCCCCGTCATCTTCCAGGTTTCCAGACTCATGCTGAAATGGGGTATTCTGGAGGAAATCAGAAACAGTCATGACGGACTGACCCTGGAAGAACTGGAAGGGAAAACCCGCCTCTCCCAGTATGCGCTCAAGATTTTGCTGGAAGCTTCGCTTAGTGCCGGTATCATACTGATAGACAAGGATTCAGACCGCTATACGATTTCGAAGACGGGGTGGTTTCTGCTCACGGATGCTGCTACCCGGGTAAATATCGACTTCAATCATGATGTGAATTACCAGGGATTGTTTTATCTGGATGAAGCCTTGGAGACCGGAAAGCCTGCTGGGCTGAAGACTTTAGGCAACTGGCCTACCATCTACGAGGGATTATCTCAGCTTTCTCCGCAGGTACTGGAGAGCTGGCTCAATTTTGATCACTTCTATAGTGACCATTCTTTCGACAAGGCGCTGGAAATCGTTTTCTCCAAAGATACGAAACATCTGATGGATGTGGGTGGAAATACAGGTGAATTTGCGCTCCGTTGTGTGGATGACAACCCTCTGGTAAATGTCACCATCGTTGATCTGCCCGGACAGATAGGAATGATGAAGAAGAATATTGAGGGAAAAAAGGGAGCTGACAGAATCCATGGTTTTCCTACGGACATTCTGAAAGCTGAAAACCAGTTTCCTACCCTGAAAGAGATGGCTCCTGCAGAACAGGGCGACAACTGGGATGCGATCTGGATGAGCCAGTTCTTAGACTGCTTTTCGGAGGAAGAAATATACAACATTCTGTCAAGAGTGAGCCAAGTGATGTCGGAGGATACTACCTTATACATCATGGAGACTTTCTGGGACCGGCAGAAATACGAGACTGCATCGCTCTGCCTGACCATGACAAGTGTCTATTTCACGGTCATGGCGAATGGAAACAGCAAGATGTATCATTCCGACGACATGATCAGACAGATAGAACGTGCCGGACTCAAGGTAGTAGCCATCCACGACGGAATAGGCCACGGCCATTCGATACTGGAAGTAAAAACAAGAAAGTAAACATTCATATAAAATTCGAACTATCAAATGGAAAGAAAAGAAATAGAAGAAAAAGTAAGAAACTTCCTCATTGAGGATTTGGAGATTGATGAAGAAAAAATTGCTCCTGAAGCTAAATTGAAGGATGACTTAGGCATAGACAGCCTCGACTTCGTAGATATTGTGGTAATCGTGGAGAAGAACTTCGGATTCAAAATCAAACCGGAAGAAATGCAAGGGGTTACTACCCTCACCCAGTTCTGTGATTATATCGAGAGTAAAGTGGGATAAAAGGGGAAGTGAAGAAGAATACAACTTTCGGTAATGCCTGGATGCATCGCCAACTCATCAATATGCTCAGGTTCGTGGACGAGCGTTTCATCTATGTTTTCGCATGGACGATGATCATGCCCGTCTGTTTACTGCTAAATACCAACCACAGCCGCAGCCATGCCTATCGGTTTTTCCGAAACCGTATCGGTTTGGGCAGATGGAGCTCTGCATGGCACACTTACATCAACCATTGCCTGTTTGCCACGGTTGTGATAGACCGGTTTGCCATGTTTGCAGGCAAAAGGTTTGATATTGAGCAGGAGGGTGCCGAATATCTGAGAGAGCTGGCTCGCCAAGACGATGGTTTTCTGATGTTCAGTTCACACATCGGCTGTTATGAGGTGGCTGGCTATTCTCTGACTCCGCCTGGAAAACGCTACAACGCACTTGTATATGGAGGCGAAAAAGACAGGATTATGGAAGGAAGACAGGAACAGTTTTCTGAGCACAATATCATGATGATTCCTGTAAAAGAGGACATGAGCCATCTGTTCAAAATCAACGAGGCTCTGGTCAACCATGAGATTGTCAGTATGCCTGCCGACCGGGTGATGGGTTCCTCGAAAACCATTCCAACGGAGTTTTTAGGCAAAACGGCTCATTTCCCATCGGGTCCATTCGCAGTTGCTACGATGCGCAACATGGAAGTTTTAGCCATCAACGTGATTCGCATTTCCAGAAAGAAGTACAAGATCTTTCTGGTTCCCCTCGCCTATGACAAGCAAGCGTCCCGGAAACAAAAGATGGAGCAACTTGCCAAGAAATATGCAGAAGAGCTGGAATGTCTTGTACGACAATATCCAGACCAATGGTACAACTTTTACGATTTCTGGGCAGATAAAAATGCAGAACCATCCATTGCATGATGTAATCAAGATAAAGACATGAATTCAGATATAGATAATCCGGAAGGATTGGAACTCAGCCAAATAGATATACACGAGCTTCTGCCTCAACAAGAGCCGTTTGTCATGATAGACCGGCTCGTCTATTGCGATAAAACCGTCACACTTGCAGAGACAGAAATCAGGAACGACGATATCTTTGTTGAGAACGGCCACCTTTCTGCATCTGGCCTGATAGAGAATATTGCACAGACTTGTGCAGCACGGATTGGATATTACAACTATATTCATAAGAAAGGAATCCAGATTGGTTTTATCGGGGCCATACGCAATATGGACATTCTACAGCTTCCACCTGTGGGGGAAATCCTCACCACCCGTGTAGAAGTGAAAGAAGAAGTCTTCGGAATGACCTTAGCAGAGGCAACCGTTTCCTGGAGAAATCAGGTTTACGTAACGACTGAAATGAAAATTGCCGTTAAAGAGTAAAAAGAAAGAAAGATGAAAGAACTGAAAGAATCCAAAGAATTTGAAATACGCTTCAGCGAAGTCGATTCGATGAACGTAGTTTGGCATGGTTCCTACCCGCTCTATTTCGAGGATGCCCGCGAGGCTTTCGGCAAGAAATACGGGCTGGAATACATGACTTTCTTCGATCATGGCTATTTTGCTCCTATCGTAGAACTCAGTTTTCACTATAAGAAGCCTATCAGATATGGAATGCGTCCACGCATCGACATCATCTATCGCCCTACTGAAGCGGCAAAGATTGTGTTCGATTACGAAATCCACGATCAGGAAGACAATTCTCTTATCGCAACAGGTCATTCCGTACAGGTTTTCATGGATTTGAATTACCAGCTCGTTTGGGACAATCCGCCTTTCTATCAAGAATGGAAAGAGAAACAATTGGCAAATGAGAAATGACAAATGAGAAATGACAAATGAGGTTGAATCATGGCTTACATTATAGCAGATAATATTTTTTCTCCTTTAGGGGAAACATCCGAGGAAAATTACCTGTCAGTAAAAGCTGGCAGGTCGGGCATCCGTGCTTATGAGCCTGGAACATGCAATATTCCAGAAGGATTCTACGCCTCTCTGCTATTCGAAGACTTCGAGACTTTGGCCCTAAAATCTGCACAAAAAGCGATTGGGAATGCGCAACTTGAACTGAAAGGAAAGCGCACAGCTTTTATTCTCAGTTCTACGAAAGGAAATATTGAGGAAAATATTTCCTTGGCAGATTCTGCGCAAAGAATAGCTAACCTGTTGGGAATAGACTCCCAACCTATTGTCGTTTGTAATGCTTGTATTTCCGGACTATCTGCCTTGATTTTGGGCAACAGACTGATTGATTCTGGCCTGTATGATGCTGCCATCGTATGTGGTTGCGATACGCCCCGGCAATTCATCCTGTCCGGTTTTCAATCCTTAAAAGCGCTTTCCCCTGAACCTTGTCGCCCATTTGACATGGAACGGATGGGACTCAATTTAGGCGAAGCTGCTGCTACCCTTATTCTGAGCAAAAATCCTATCCAGGGAAATTCCTGGCGAATGGGGGATGGTTTCATCAGAAATGACGCTTTCCATATCAGCACCCCCTCCAAAACTGCAGATGGTCTGTATCTGTCCCTCCAAAGAACTTTGGAATCCTTCACGAAAGAGATTTCATCCACTTGCAAACAGATAGACATGAAAGAGCATCTGGCTTTCATCAATGCTCATGGTACAGCCACGCTTTTCAATGACCAGATGGAATCTGTTGCCATCGGAAGAGCAGGACTGTAAGATCTGCCCGCCAATGCCTACAAAAGTTTCTGGGGGCTTACGATGGGAGCTGCCGGCATTCTCGAAACCATAATCAGCATGAAAGCATTTGATGATGATACGATTTTGGGAACCAGAGGTTTTTCTGATCTGGGTGTTTCCGGGAAAATGAATATCTGTGCTGAAAACCGACCGACAGACAAGAAAGGCTTCATTAAGATGTTGTCTGGATTCGGAGGTTGTAATGCTACAATATGGGCAGCCAAAAACCCAGAAAGAGAGAATGAAGCTGCAGAGCAAATTGAACAACAGAATCGTGAATTCACGACCACTCACACGATAAGGATTACGCCCGAAGAGGTGATATTGGACCAACGGAAACTTTGGGAAAGAAAGGAGGAACTGGGGGAACAGGAAGGAAAGGAACATCATTCTCTCCTGACGACTCTCTACAAACAGATGATAGGCAACTATCCGAAATTCTACAAAATGGATGGACTCAGTCGCCTGGGGTTTGTGGCTTCAGAAATCCTGTTGAATGCAGAAAAGGGAGAAACGGACAAGGAAAGGGCAATCATCTTTTTCAATCATTCCTCTTCCATCGCCTCTGACAGGAACTATAAGGAATCAATAAACGATAAAGACAATTATTTCCCAAGTCCATCCATCTTCGTCTATACGTTGCCCAACATCGTAACGGGCGAGATTGCCATCAGGAATCACTTTCATGGTGAAACCTCCTTCTTCATCCTGCCCAATAAAGACGAAAGGATGATGGAGGAAATCCTACAGGCTTCCTGTCGGGACGATCAAAGCAAGAGTTTCCTGACAGGTTGGATTGATTATGAAGACGAAAGGCATTTCGAAGCGGATCTGAAGATCAAGAAAATGAGAAATGAGAAATGACAAATGAGAAATGAGAAATGAAAATCATATAAATAAAATCGTATGGAAGAATTGATTAAAGAACTCAAGGAGGAAATCATAGAGGCATTAAACCTCGAGGAAATGACTCCTGAAGATATTGATGAGAACGATGCGCTCTTTGGAGACGGACTGGGACTGGACTCGATTGATGCGCTGGAACTCATCGTCTTGCTGGATAAAAAATATGGAATCAAGTTGGCTAACCCTGCTGAAGGTAAGGCTATTTTCAAAAGTATTGCCACGATTGCAGACTATGTGAGCAAGAACAGAAAGAAATGAATATTGCTATCACAGGCGAAGGCATTATTTCTGCCATCGGCACCAATAAAGAGGAAGTGTTGCAGTCTCTGCTCGCCCATAAGTCGGGAATCAAAGAGATGCAATTTCTACAGTCGGTTCATCACGAACTGCCTGTAGGAGAGGTCGCTTTGTCTAATGAGCAAATGAAAAAACGGCTCGGCATTCCAGAAAAACAACTGATGAGCCGCACAGAACTCATGGGAATCCTTGCCATCCGGCAAGCCCTGGAGGATGCTGGAATCGACCTTTCTTCTGTCTCTGCTTCCAACAAGAAGATCGTCCTCGTTTCGGGAACGACGGTTGGCGGAATGGACCTTACTGAACAGAGTTTCAACCCACTCTACGAGCAATTTCAGTCACAGCAGGAAACAAAGGTGGAAGAACTGGCTTTTCTCAACCACCACGATGGAGGCAACTGCACACAGAAGATTGCTGATTATTTCAGAAATGAATCGGCAACAGGACAAAGTGGATTTGATGAATTGACCACCATCTCTACAGCCTGTTCTTCTGCCGCCAACGCCATCATGTTGGGAGCCAAACTATTAGAAACCGGTGAAGCAGACATCGTTGTTGCCGGAGGTTCAGAAGCTCTTTCCCGCTTCCATCTCAACGGTTTCAATTCCCTGATGATTCTCGACAAGAAGCGCTGCCGCCCGTTTGATGCAACCCGCGCAGGATTGAACTTGGGAGAAGGCGCTGCATTCGTTGTCTTGGAATCACAATCTGCAGCCCGCCATCAGGGGAAAACACCCCATGCTTACCTTACCGGTTATGGCAATGCCTGCGATGCATACCACCAGACCGCTTCGTCGGAGAATGGAGAAGGAGCTTTCCTGGCGATGAAAGAAGCCTTGAATATGGCACACATAGAACCGGAGGACATCCAATATGTAAATGCACATGGTACAGGAACTCCCAATAATGACCAGAGCGAATCCGAATCTCTCAAACGGTTATTTGGCAAAAAGATGCCTTGGATTTCAAGTACAAAATCATTTACCGGACATACTACCAGCGCCTCGGGAAGCATAGAGGCGATCATCTGTCTGCTTGCCATGCAGCATCATTTCATCCCAGCCAATCTCGGTTGGGAAAACCAGATGGAAAACGGTATTATTCCTTGCACAGGCATCGAAAACGTAAGGCTGGAAAATGTACTCTGCAATTCCTTTGGATTTGGCGGAAATGACAGTTCGCTCATTTTTTCTACTCATCCGACAGAAGAGGAAGCAATACAGACTGAAGGGGAAGCAATACAGACTGAAGGAAAGCCTCAACGATCAGAAAGGGAGCCTCAGCAGACTGCCAGCAACATCCGTATTCTTTCAACTGTAGAGATTAACTCAGAAGAGGATTTGTCCGACATCCGCAAATATGTAAAGCCATTAGAAGCCAGGAGAATGGGCAAGATCATGAAAAGTTCATTACTCTCCTCTTTAGAGGCTTTGGAAAAAGCAGGAATAGCCACCCCGGATGCCATCATCACGGGCACTACTTATGGATGTTTGGAAAATAGTGAGAAATTGCTTGTCCAACTGAAAGAAGAAGGGGAAGAAATGCTCAAACCTACTTATTTCATGCAGAGTACCCACAACACCATAGGCAGCAATATTGCGATCAAGACCCATTGTCATGGTTACAACATCACCTATACGCAGGGCGAAGATTCTCTTGACTGGGCCATCCGTGATGCGAAAATGCTATTAGCAAGTGGAAAAGCAAAAACGGTTTTGGTGGGCTGCCATGATGAAAGCACCCCGCTATTAAACCAGTTAAGAACACAGAGTGGAGAAAAAGCCTTGCCTTCCATCCATTCTATAGCGATGGTATTATCATGTGGCGAGTAATATTTTTAGCTATCACGCAGAGCATGCTTTTAGCGGCAGGACAGGTATGTCTGAAGTTTGCCCTACAGAAAATGCATCCCTTCGGTTGGACAAGAGATTTCTGGCTAAGTCTCCTGCTCAACTGGCAGTTTGCCTGCTGTGGACTTTTCTTCGGCGCAGCCTCTCTCCTATGGATGTATATTGTAAAACATTTCCCGCTCAGCGTTGCTTACCCGATGGTGAGCATCACATACATCTTCGGAATGTTGGCAGCCATCCTGTTCTTTCATGAACAAGTGTCGGTCTGGAAATGGTTAGGTATTGGGTTCATCATGATAGGTTGTTGCCTCATCGCAAAATGATGCCTCATCAGTATAGGTTCATCGCAAAATAGATTTAACGAATAATAGATAATCAAGATGAAAAAGTTATTGTTTTTAATCATGTTTATCAGCTTATGCCTTTCTTCCATCTCTGCCCAGCAGAAGGTGAACGAGGCACAAGTCAGGCAGCAGATAGGCGCTGTTGCCTCCCGCATGAAGTCGATGCAATGCGATTTCGTACAGACCAAGCATCTCAGAATGCTCAATGAGAAAATGGTTTCGCGGGGCAAGATGTATTACCAGCAGGGCAACAGACTCAGATGGGAATACACCTCTCCTTATGCTTATACATTTGTAATCAACGGATCCAAAGTTCTCATCCGGCAAAATAAGCGGAGCGATGTGATCAACGTGAACCAAAGCAAGATGTTCAAGGAAATAGCCCGCATCATGATGAATAGCGTTGTGGGAAATTGCCTCAACGACAAGAGGGATTTCAAAGTAGCACTTACCGGTTCTTCTTCTGAATACATCGCCACACTCTATCCTCAACAGAAACAGATGAAAATGCTGTTTCAAAAAATCATACTCCACTTTCATAAAACAAGATCTGTGGTTACTCAGGTGGAACTCATAGAGAAAAAGGGAGACCGAACGATTATTGAACTGAAAAATATCAAGACCAATGCTGCCATCAATACGAAAGTTTTTCAAGTCAATTAGTCTTTGTGGACTCTTTTCCCTATTTCCCCTCCTACCCATTTCTGCCCAAGACATCGCAGACCAGCATCCTTTACCCGACAGTATCGGGAGCAAGATGAAATATAATGCGTCGATTGAGATGAAGAAAGGTTATCTGAGCGGAATTTGCATGCTGATAAGGGATAAGGACGGCTACAAGGGAAGCATTTTCAATGAATTTGGAATCTCTGTTCTCGACTTTACCTACCAGCCGGTCACAGGAAAGGTGAAACTGGAAAATGTCATCCAGTTGCTTGACAAATGGTACATCAAACGCCTGCTCAAGCAAGATCTCTCCCAGGTTATCAAAAACCTTCAAAATGGCATTTCCATATACGATAATAAAAAATACAAAATCCATTATCAATTCACGGAACTGGAAGAAACAATGGAGGAAAAAGAGAATATGGAGGATAAAGAAAGAATGGAGGAAAAAGAGGAATTGGAGGAAAAAGTGGATAAAAAACAAAAATAAACAGGACGATGCAACTGAAAAATCATCTTTATACAATTGTCGAAACAGACAAACAGGGAAACTTGCAGCAGAAGGAAGCAGCAGGCTTACAGCAGAAAGAAGCAGCAGGCTTGCAGCAGAAATGCCAAGAAGTCCTTTCGAGCAGAAGCAATACTTCCTTTCGTCTTCGCCTCAACCCTGAGCATTTCATCTATCAGGCTCATTTCCCTGGCGAACCTGTTACGCCAGGAGTCTGCATTCTACAAATCGGAAAGGAATTGTTAGCAGAACTTCTCCAGGAATCTTTGGAGATTACCCACGTCAAAAACGTGAAATTCCTCTCTGTTATTTCTCCTCTTAAAGAAAAGGAAATCTCTTATACCTTCAAGAAAATTGAAACTTCAGAAGATTCCCAAGAGGTTAAAGCACAAATCATCGTTGCTTCAGATGAAGAGACAAAAGCTAAAATCTCTTTCACGTGCAGTAAAAAATGAGAAATGAGAAATGACAAATGACAAATGAGAAATGAGAAAAGACTTTTAAGAGCAAGAGGAATCTGCGTGATCATCCCTACTTTCAATAATGAGAAAACCATTGGGGAAGTAGTGAAGGAGACGCTCTGCTTTTGTGATGATGTCATTGTCGTCAATGATGGCTGTACAGACAGTACTGCTCAGATCATTGGGGAGATTGACAACATTACTGTTGTCGCTTATTCTCAAAACCGAGGTAAGGGCTACGCTCTCCAACAAGGTTTCAGAAAAGCCTTGTCCATGGGATTTGCCTACGCCATTACATTAGATGCGGATGGTCAGCATAAGCCTGAAGATATTCCGCTCTTTCTGAAAGCCAATCAGGAACATCCGGGAGCTCTCATCATTGGAGCAAGACCACTCCAAGGTGTTGAACGTTCCAAGGGAAGTGATTTTGCCAATCAATTCTCCAACTTCTGGTTCTTCGTACAAACAGGCAAACGATTGGAAGATACCCAGACCGGTTATCGCCTCTACCCTCTGCACAAGCTCCACGGCTTATCCCTGCTCACCAACAGATACGAAGCCGAATTGGAACTCTTGGTTTTCGCCTCCTGGCACGGAACGGAGATTGTTTCCATCCCTATCCAGGTATATTATCCGCCACGCAAAGAACGGATAAGCCATTTCCGACCAGGCATGGATTTCGCTCGCATCAGCCTCCTCAACACCCTATTATGTGTGCTGGCAATTATCTATGGTCTGCCTTGCCGTCTTTACCGCAAGATGGCAACATTTCTGAGAACGGTTTATTCCCTGTTGTTCTTCCTCTTCTTTATGATGGTCATCATCACGCCCTTAGCCTGGCTCTACATCAAAATCGGAAGGATGACCGAAAAGAAACAGGTTCGGCTCCATGAACTAATCTATCATGCAGCCAGATTTGTGATGATTCATCACGGCATCCCCGGCACTAAATTCATCAGAAAAGTAGGCGGTATGATCATCAAGGGAAAAGAACCGGCAAGATTCGATTTTGATAAGCCCCGCATCATCATCTGCAACCACCAGTCGCATTTGGATCTGATGTGCCAACTGGTCTTTACACCCAAGATTGTGTTTCTGACAAACCAATGGGTTTGGAACAATCCTACTTATGGCTTCCTGATTCGTCATGCAGAATATCTTCCCGTAATAGAGGGTCTGGAACCGCTGATGCCGCAACTCCGTTCGCTGACAGATCGGGGCTACAGTATTGCCGTTTATCCCGAAGGAACCCGTTCCAAGGACTGTCGTATAGGCAGATTTCATCAGGGAGCATTCTATCTGTCGCAGGAACTCGGATTGGAAATATTGCCTATGTACCTTTATGGACCAGGCAAAATCCTCCCTAAGAAAACCTACCATCTGCGCAAGGGTATCTTCTATATCGAAGTGGGAAATCCGATAAGCAGGAAGGAATTGCAAGCCATGGGAGAATTGAGAAAACAAGCCTCTACATTGCGCAAACAATATAAGGAGAAATACGAAGAAATCGCAAACGAAATAGAAAAAAGAGTCTGAATTGAAAAGAGTTATTATTATAGGAAGTGGACTGGGAGGTCTGTCATGTGGCGTGATTTTAGCCAAGAATGGTTATCACGTTACGCTGTTGGAGCAGTCGCAGCAAATAGGCGGTTGCTTGCAATGCTTCTATCGCCATGGTGCAAAGTTTGAAACCGGAATGCACTTTATCGGAAGTGCTGCAGAAGGTCAGACTCTGTCCAAACTGATGCGCTATCTGGAGATAGACAGGGATGTGCAACTTTCCCAACTGGATCCTTCCGGTTATGATGTGGTAGCCTTGGCTGGCAAGAAATACAAGTTTGCCAATGGCAGAGAGAATTTCATCCAGCAGATGACAGAATACTTTCCAGACCAGCATGAGAATCTCATCAGATATTACAATCTGGTGGAAAAAATCGCCCAGGCTTCTTCCCTGCACGCTCTGAAAGATGCAGAATCAGATTCCGTCATCAACACAGAATACCAGCTGCGCTCCATCAACGAGGTAATTGACGAACTGATTACCGACCCTACCCTGGCGAAAGTACTGGTGGGCAATCTCCCCCTCTATGCAGCTGAGAAAGACAAGACTCCCTTCTCTACCCATGCCTTCATCATGGATTTCTACAACCAGAGTGCTTACCGCATAAAGGGAGGAAGCGATTCTGTTGCCCAAGCACTTGCCAATACGCTCCAGAGATACGGAGGAGAAATACTTACTCTCCATCAGGCAAGACACATCGTCTGCGACGACAAACAGGCAACGGGAATAGAGGTTTGGAACAAAAAGGAAAAGAAAACCGTATTCTTCCCTTGCGACTACGTGATTTCAGATGCGCACCCCAAACGCACCTTAGAAATGCTCGACACCAAACTGATACGGCCTGCCTACAGAAACCGCATCAACAGCATTCCACAAACAGTAGGCTGCTTCTCTGTTTTCCTGCGGTTCAAGGAGAAAGAAGTGCCCTACCTCAACTACAATTACTATGGTTATCAAGGCAATACGCCATGGAATTGTGAAAATTACTCGGAAGCATCCTGGCCCAAGGGATTTCTGTACATGCATTTCTGTGCAGACTCCACACCAACAACCTACGCTTCATCAGGAGTTATTCTCTCCTATATGAAGATGGAAGAAGTGGCCCGCTGGAAAGGTTCTTCCGTAGGAAAGAGAGGAGAGGAATATGAAACTTTCAAGCGCCAGAAAGCAGAAAAACTGCTGGACGTACTGGAAACTCATTTCCCTGGAATCAGAGATCATATTGCGGAATACTATACTGCCACCCCACTCACCTATCTCGACTATACGGGAACAGAGGACGGAGCCATGTATGGTATTGCCAAAGACATCACGAAGGGAGCTGCATACAGGGTGCCCCAACGCACCAAAGTGCCTAATGTATTTCAGACAGGACAAAACATCAACTCCCACGGAATGTTGGGAGTCCTGGTAGGAACCATCGTAACTTGCTCGGAGTTTCTGACTGCCAGGACCATTTACGAACAGATAAAAAAATGTAACGAATGAAGACGGCTATCATCATAGGAGGAGGTTTGGGAGGACTGTTTACTGGAGCCATCCTTGCCAAGGAAGGCTTACGGGTTACTGTGCTCGAAAAGAACGCTACGGCTGGTGGTGGACTCCAGAGTTTCCATCGCTTCGGTGAATCCTTTGATACAGGAATGCACGTCATAGGCGGAATGCAACCTGGCGGAAACATCTACCGCATCTGCGAATACTTGGGCATCCTGGACCAGGTGAAAATCAAAGATGTAGATGCAGACTGTACAGACAGTCTTTACTTTGCAGAAGACCAGCAGACCTATCAGCTACAGAAATGAAAAGACGGTTACATCATCTCTTTATCTACTTAATTCCCTGAAGAACAGAAAAAAA
>ERZ1023679.104-NODE-104-length-15197-cov-9.770770_pt1 | contig 15197 bp, 13 predicted proteins | sample MGYA00380344_ERZ1023679 | MGnify/ENA primary metagenome ERZ1023679 (study PRJEB33179, sample SAMN07448986) | human gut metagenome | biome: Human-gut; feature: Human associated habitat; material: Faeces | host: Homo sapiens | place: India: Bhopal | collected...
TGAGAGGTGGAGCCTTCTTTAATGGTAAAGAAGGACGGGATGATTTTAGAAAAATCTCCTTAAGGAGACTAAGAGGTAAAAGAAAAAGAATTATGCATAATTACAACGATATTCAAATCATAATTATGGCCGGCGGCGTAGGTAGCCGCTTCTGGCCTATGTCAACCCCCGATTACCCAAAGCAGTTCATAGATGTGATGGGAGTCGGCCGTTCCCTCATTCAATTGACAGTAGATAGATTGAAGCCAATCTGTCCTGTCGAAAACATGTGGGTAGTGACAAACGAGAAATACATCAGCATTGTCAAGGAGCAAATCCCTGACATGCCAGTAGATAACATATTAGCAGAGCCGGAGGCTCGCAATACCGCTCCATGTATTGCTTATGCCTGCTGGAAGATTCAGAAGAAGCATCCTGATGCCAACATCGTGGTGACACCATCCGATGCCCTCGTCATCAATACCTCGGAGTATCAGCGAGTGCTCAGCAAGGCTTTGAACTATACATCCGATAAGAACGCCATCGTGACCATCGGCATCAAGCCAAGCCGCCCGGAAACAGGCTATGGCTATATCGCCGCAGCGTAGGCAAGGACATCCTATAGTATGAAGGCAAGAACTGCGTAGTTCATGCAGCCGATGAAAGTAAGGTGGTAGTTCAAGGCTTGGATGGCTATATCGTAGCCGAGAAGAATGGGCAACTGCTTGTTTGCTCCTTGAAAGAAGAACAAAGAATTAAAGAATTTGGAAAATAATTTATGTCAAATCAAACATCAGATAATAATAAACGAATAGCGAAGAATACATTGCTTTTGTATTTCCGTATGCTTATCACTATGCTGGTAAGTCTGTATACTTCAAGAGTTGTTTTACAGACCTTGGGTGTTTCTGATTACGGATTGTATAATGTTGTTGGAGGTGTTGTAACAATGTTCACTTTTATAAATGGAACTTTGGCTTCTGGCACACAACGCTTCCTAACTTTTGAATTAGGAGCAAACAATAAGGAAAAGCTACATCGGGTTTTTAATACAGCAATGGCACTTCATGGATTGTTGGCTTTAGTACTGTTCTTGTTAGTAGAAACTATTGGCTTATGGTTTTTATACAATAAGATGAATATTGAAGCTGGAAGAATGGATGCAGCCTTTTGGGTCTTCCAGTTTTCATGTATAACGATGCTTATCAATGTAATACAAGTGCCATACATGTCTAGCTTGATATCTCACGAGAAAATGGATATCTATGCGTACATGAGTATCTTTGATGTGGTAATGAAACTCTTGATAGTTTTTCTTATTCAAGTTGTTGATTACGATAAATTGATACTATATGGCTTTCTCTACCTCATAGTAAACTGTATTTCTGCTTTAATTTATAATATTTATTGTAGAAAACAATTTGAGGAATGTAAGATTAGCAGAGCATTTGATAAGAAGATATTCAAGGAAATGATGAATTTCTCAGGATGGAATATATTTGGTTGTGCTTCTGTTACTTTCCAGGGGCAAGGAGTTAATATACTCTTAAATATGTTTTTTGGTACGGTTGTGAATGCTGCTCGTGGAATAGCTTTTCAGGTAAATGGAATAGTGATGCAGTTTGTTAATAATTTCCAAATGGCAGTGAATCCGCAGATTGTAAAACATTATGCCGCAGGAGATACAAACCAGATGGTAAAGTTATCTACAGTAAATTCCAAACTTGCAGCCTTCCTCTTGCTTTTTCTCCTTGTTCCACTATTCATTGAGATAGATTTTGTTTTGCACGTATGGCTTGGTGAATATCCTGCTTATGCTCCTATATTCTTGAGAATTATATTGATACAGTCGGTCATCCAAACCATGACTCGTCCTGTTGTCATGATGATTCATGCTGTAGGCAAAATGAAATTGGTAAATCTTACTGCAGGAGGAGCACTCTTGATGATTCTTCCTGTCAGTTATGTTCTGTTGAAACTGGGGGCTTCGCCTGTTACAGTATTCATGGTAAATGTTATTCCATGGTTCTTAGAAACATTATTTGACCTATTATGTTTAAAGAAATATATAGGAATGTCTCCTTTAGCTTTTTATAAGTCTGTATATTGTAGAGTTTTCCCTGTTGGGGCATTGATGTTTGTTCTGCCTTATACTACTTATTATATGATGTCTGATGGTTGGTTAAGATTCATTTCTGTTGGTATTGTAAGTGTGTTGTCATCATCTTTATTGATCTATTTTTTAGGTCTTGATAAGAATATGAGAGTTTTTGTAATAAATAAAATCCGTTCAATTTTAAAAAGATAAAACTATGATTAAAAAGTACGTACAGTATTTCAAGAATATGTTGAAATATGTCAAATCGGGGGGTGTGGTTTTGGTTAGTGTTTCTTTTACTCAACCAAATAAACGTCTGGTAGGCAAGACTATCTTTATTTCTGGTGGTACAAGTGGTATTGGAAAAAATATGGCCAAGACCTTTATGGAAGAAGGAGCTACAGTCATAGTTTCTGGAAGAAAGGAAGAGAATCTGAAGGAATTAAATGCTGCGTACCCAAAGATACATACTATAAAATGGGATATAGCAGATATCCATTCTGCTTCTGATAATATTGCAGACTTAGATAAGAAGTATGGTCCAATTGACGTTTTCGTAAATAATGCAGGTGTCTATGATGCTGCATCTTGGGATTCAATAACTGAGGCTAGTTTTGATAAATGTGCAGATATTAATCAAAAGGCTCTCTTCTTTATGTGCCAGGCTGAAGGAAAATATATGGTGAACCATCATATCAAAGGTAAAATCATAAATATAACTTCGATTGCTGGCATTAAGTCCGGTTTTGATCCTTATTCTGTCTCTAAATGGGGCGCTACCTGCATAACAAAAGGATTGGCGAAAGAACTTGTTCATCATGGTATTGTGGTTAACGGTATTGCGCCCGGTAATGTCGTTACTAATATACATGATGGTGTTAAGGGAAAAGATGTTAAAGATAATGCTTTTATGCCAAGCCATTTAACAAAGCGATATACATTGGTTGAGGAAATATCAAGCTTAGCTACTTTTCTTGCGAGTGATTCTTCAAATAATATAATCGGCCAAATCATTTCTGTTGATGGAGGCTGGACACTTCAATAATCTTTATATGATATTTTTTATAATTGTTTTATTTGTACTATGTTTAGTTGGAGCTTTTGCTTTGAATGCTCTCTATAAACGAACAAACGATTACCGAAACATTTTTGCGGATACAGAGAAGTTTCGTAATGATGATAACATACCTAATGGTTTACAATTGGTAAATCTGGGTAGTAATCATCCTAAATTTGGTTTCAATTATGATGGATTGAATGTGAAGGCGATGAATTGGGCTGTAGGTCCTCAATCATTGGAATATGACTTTGCTATACTACGTAAAGAATGCCACCATTTAGCTGATAATGCCGCTGTATTGATACCAATTTGCGTACTAAATTTTTTTTTATATCGGCATCCATTTGGTGAACATCTAAAGTATTATGGTATATTACCTAAAGACGACATCGTAGGATATACACAGAAAACGAAAAATACTCTTATAGATTATCCTTTGCTATTTCATCCTAAAAAGGTAAAGCGTTTAATCAAGGATGTTCCGGCTGTAACGAACAACCTGTTGATTGATACCAATCCGATGAATGAGACTCAGTTAAAAGCAGATGCAGATTTTTGGATTAATTGTTGGAATCGAGAATTTGATATAGACATCAATAATCTGGTTCTCTCTGATATAAATAAAACTAATATCAAGCGTAACATTCATCTCTTGCATGAGATGATTCAGTTTTGTTTGGATAGAAAACTTCGTCCAGTAATCTGTATCTTGCCTGTTACTGATTATTTGGGCAGTAGATTCTCTGAAGATTTTGTCAATAATCAGATTTTGGCTTATGTCAATGAGGCAAATACTCAAAAATGTCCAGTATTAAATCATTTGAAGGATAAACGATTTACAGATAGTTCATTATATATCAATTCATTCTTTTTCAATCTTCATGGCAGAAAACAATTTACCAAGATGATTATTGAGGAATTGAAAGACAACTAAATTTTATGAAGGAAATAATAGAAAAATCTAAGTGTTGTGGCTGCAACGCATGTGGTGATGTGTGTCCGAAGGGAGCCATTACCTTTCAGACTGATAAGGAAGGTTTCTGGTATCCAGAGATAAATCAGGACTTATGTATTGATTGCGGGTTGTGCCAGAAAACCTGTCCTGTATTGACTAAGGCAGATAATGTAATCCGCTATGATGAACCTTTGGTATATGCAGCTTATACCAAAGATGAAGCTATTCGTACAGATAGTACATCAGGCGGTATTCATTCGATGTTGGCATTGGCGATGTATGAGCAAAATGCCTATATTGGTGGAGCTGTCTACAACAGAGATCATACCGTAAGACATATCGTTTCACCCGACCGTCAACTACTCCCTGAGATTAGAAGTTCCAAGTACCTCCAGAGTTCAATGGAAGGAGTTTACAAGGAGGTTCGAGGTTTGTTGAAGGCAGGTGAAAAAGTGTTCTTCTGTGGTACCCCATGTCAGATACAGGGATTGTATAAGTTCTTGCGTAAGGAATATGACAATCTGACCACCTGTGATTTTATATGTCGTGGTGTCAATTCTCCTAAGGTATTCCTGTCGTATATGGATATGTTGGAGAAGCAATATGGTTCAAAGGCTACACAGATAAAGTTTAAGAACAAGAAGTGGGGATGGCATAACTTCTCTATGCGAGTGAACTTTGAAAATGGACAGGAATATTGCAAGGATCGTTGGCATGACTTATTCTTTATCGGTTATTTGCAGAGCGGTAATTTTGCCCGACCTTCCTGCTATCAATGTACATTCAAAGGTTTTCCTCAAAAGGCAGACATTACATTAGCAGATTTTTGGGGAATAGAGAATGTTGATTCTTCCATGGACCAGGATAGAGGTACCTCTCTAGTCATGATAAATTCAGATAAAGGTAAAGCTCTGTTTGATGCAATCAAAGATAAAATCAATTGGCGACAGTTTACGATGAAGGATGCTGAAGCAGGTAATCCTGCATTGAATACTTCCCTTACATCGGCTAGACCTAACAGAGATGCATTCTTTGATGCATTAGATAAGATGCCATTTGATAAGGTAGCTGAAAAGTTTTTCCCTTTACCTACATTCAAAAATCGATTAAAGAAAAAGTTAAGAAATTATGCCCGTAAGTTGAAAAAGGCTTTGCAACTAATCGGTATGTTAGGTCTTTCTATCAGAAGTTGGAAGACATTCTTGTCTTTGAATGTTTTTTCTTCTCATATAAAGAAAGGTAAAAGACTTGTAGTTAAGAATTATCCTAATTCGGTGATTGAGTTACAGAATAACTCATTATTGAATCTTAACCAAACAATTACGATAGGAACTCCACAGGTTAAGGGCTCACATAAGGAAACGAGATTATTGTTGGAGGAAAATGCAACAATGACAGTAAATAATCAGTTTGCGATGTTTGCAGGTTCTTATGTAAGAGTCATCAGAGGAGGACATTTAATACTTCATGGTGGATTCATCAATGAGAATGTACAGATAACCTGTGGGGATCGAATCGAAATAGGCAGAGATTGTGCTATAGGCCGTGATGTTGTTATTCGTTCCTTTGATGGGCATACGATTGAACAAAAGGGATACAGAATTTCTGAGCCTATTGTGATAGAAGACCATGTATGGATTGGTCAAGGTGCTCAGATTTTGAAAGGCGTACATATTGGTAAAGGTGCTATTATTGCAGCAGGTGCCGTTGTAGCGAAGGATGTTCCTGCTCATGCTGTGGTAGGTGGTGTACCTGCAAAAGTAATTAAGGAGAATGTAATGTGGCATTGATAATTGTAGAAAAATGAGAATAGGAATATTAACATTACCTCTCCATACTAACTATGGAGGGATATTGCAGGCTTATGCTTTGCAAACGGTATTGGAAAGAATGGGGCATGAGGTGGTGGTGTTTGATACTCCAAAAAAAATGTGGCTATCTCGTTTAGGTAACATGATCCTTAGAACGTGTTCTTTTCTGAAACAAGAAAAAAGATGTAATTTATTATTTGCTAATAGAGGTAATCTTCAGCAAGCGGTAATATCTCATGATATTATGTCTTTTTTAAAGAATCAAATAAAGAGAAGAGAAGTTACATGTTTTGATGAATTGAAGCCAGATGATTATGATGCTATTGTGGTTGGAAGTGACCAGGTTTGGCGTGCTATATATTTTCCTGCATGGAATGGTCAGCTGATAGAAAATGCTTTTTTGGCTTTTGCTCAAGGCTGGAATATAAAGAGAATTGCATATGCTGCATCTTTTGGTACAGATAATTGGGAATATAGTGACGAACAGACTAAAAAATGTGGAAAGTTACTTAAAGATTTTGATGCTGTTTCTTCACGAGAATCTAATGGAGTCAAATTATGCAAAATAAAATTTGATGTAAATGCTCAGCATGTGTTAGACCCAACAATGCTTTTGAATATAGAAGACTATAAGTGCTTGTTTCAAAAAGCTAATACTCCAAAAAGTAGAGGAACCTTGCTTAATTACGTGCTGGATGCTACAGAAAAAATAAACAACTTGATAGATAATATAGCAATAGAGAAACAGCTGATACCTTTTGCAGTTAATAATCCGTTCGAGCATGATAGAACGAAACCGTTACAAAAACGAATAAAACCTTCGGTGGAAACTTGGCTGCGTGGCTTCTATGATGCAGAATTTGTCATTACTGATTCTTTCCATGCCTGTGTTTTTTCTATTCTTTTTAAAAAGCAATTTGTTGTAGTTGGAAATAAGGAGCGAGGTATGTCTCGTTTCGAGTCCCTTTTAAAGATGTTTGGTTTGGAAGATAGGCTCGTTGACGAAACCACAGAAATGGAAAAACTCAAGTTTATTGATTATAAAGAAGTATTTAAAAACTTAGATGTGTTGAGGAGTAAGTCTATAGGCTTTTTAAAACAAAATTTGTTATAATGATATGGATGATAATTTTAAAATAAGCGTAATTATTCCCATATATAATGCTGGTAAATATCTTCATAGATGTATTGACAGTATATTATCACAATCTTATTGTAATTTAGAAATATTGTTGATTGATGATGGTAGCACTGATGCTTCTGGATACATTTGCGATGAATATGCCAAAAAAGACAGTAGGGTAAAAGTCTTCCATAAAGAAAATGGAGGAGCCAGTAATGCAAGAAATACTGGTCTTGATCATTGTACTGGAGAATGGATTTCTTTTGTTGATGCAGACGATTACTTGTTACCTGAAACTTTTATTGAAGGGTTGTTTAATGAATTAAAAGGCGTAAGCTATGATGTAATAGAATTTCCTTTTGAAAGAGGACAACTTGGAAGAACTGCATATAAGGTAGGTCCGTATTGTAGAAATAAGTTTGATTCTTTTTATACAAATCAATTTCACAATGAATTGTGGGGAAGATTGTTTTCGCGAGAGTGTATCGGGTCGCATAGATTTGATTCTAGTATTGTAATCGGCGAAGATGTGCTGTTTTTGATAGAGGTGCTCTCCGCTTGTAAAGCAATGTATTGTTATAATAATGGAGGATATTATTACAATATAACATCTGATTCCATAATGAGAGGTTCTAATGAGGCGTTTTTAGATGAACAGAGATATGTTCTGTTGAATGCTTTACAACAAAGAGGATTGTTAAAAAATAAAATAGCTATTGCATTTTACTTTAGGTTAAAAGAGGTGCTTCAAGAAACAAATACAGAATTTTGTGACTATTTAAAAATAAAGAATGTCACAACGATAATGAACCTTCTGCAATCTTCTTTTACTATTAAGAAAAAAATCAAATATTTATTGGCATATTTAAAATGAACAATAACATAGTTTCTATAATAATACCCGTCTATAAAGTTGAACCTTATATTGATGAGTGCCTAAATTCTATAGTTAATCAGACTCATAGCAATTTGGAAATAATCCTTGTTGATGATGGATCCCCTGATACATGTCCGAAAAAATGTGATGAATGGGCTTCAAAAGATTCAAGAATCAGAGTCGTACATAAGCAAAATGGTGGACTTAGTTCTGCAAGAAATGCTGGAATGGATGTTGCTACTGGAGATTTCTTTATGTTTGTTGACAGTGATGATTTCATTGAACTGTCTATGGTCGCAGATTTATTACAATCACAGAATCAAACGGGAGCCGATGTTGTTTGCTGTGAAATAAATAGATATTCAAATGGGAAAAAATCCCTTATGGATATATTTCATTCAGATAAATCATCTTATACAATCTCCTCTACTCAATTTTTGGAAAAGTTATTTTTGACAGAGGTGTCTTGTGCTTCGTGGAATAAATTGTACAAGAAGAATATACTTCAAGGATTGCGTTTCCCGATTGGCATTTATAACGAAGATATTGTGTTCCTATTTGAATTGTTTCAGAATAAGGAAATATCTGTAACTCTTATCAATAAGGCTTTGTATAATTATAGAGTAACACCGAATAGCGTAACAACTACATTTGGAAAGCGCAATCTTGATTATTTATACAATGCACAGAAGTTTGAGAAGATAATTCATAAAAATCGCATAGATTTATATTCGTTTTTTTGTGTATATATGTCTCGTGTATCTATTGATACAGGGTGGATGTTGATTAAAAACAAGGCTGTCAACCAATATAAAGAGGAATATGTATATTGTAGAAATTATATCAAATCGAAACTCTTAAAGATTCTTTTTTCTTATCCATTGCCGTTTAGATGGAAGGTTTATTCATTAATAATATGTGTAAAATGAAAACGATTTATTATCTATCAGGCCCTCATATAAATGTAGAGAAAGGCTATTGGTTATATGACCAGCTTGTTAATGACGGTTTTGATATCAAACCGTTTTATATGTATAAGTCAGGTCATAGCCGTGACTTTTCAACCAAAGTACATCAGTATACACGTACATTAAGACTTTTATTTTCTTCTAGAAAGGAAGATCTTGTGTTATTATATGATGTTACTTCTGTATTTATAATCGCAGGCATATTGCTTTCTTTGCTTCATCTTGACAGAAATGTAGTAGCTGTTAATTTTATGGGAACAGGAACTAAAGATGGTTATTCCAGATGGAAACGACCATTGGTTCGCTTAGGGTTGAATAAAATAAAAATTGGAGTCAACAACGAGCACCTAATTGAGTTTTATTCTAAACAACTTCGTATAGACAAGGATAATTTCTTTGTCATAAAAGATTGTGCTGCCAATGTTGATACGGGAAATAGAGATTGTGCTCCAGACAATCCTCCTTATGTGTTCATGGGTGGTAATGTTCATCGTGATTGGCATCTATTCAAAGATATTGTAAGAAAGATGCCAAATGTCAACTTTGTCGCTGTCCTAGGAAACGATGAGTTGGATGATATGTCTGGTTGCAAGAATCTTAAGATATTCAAAAAAATATCACTTTCAGAATTCAATAATCTTGTGGCTCATTGTAAAATAGTTCTGTTAGCATTGAAAACAGAGATGCAAGGAGGACAATTGGTGGCTTTTCAAGGATCTATGTATAAGAAACCTGTCATTATTACCCATTGTATGAGCATTGATACATACTATGATGATGATGATGTCATAAAGGTAGGAATCGGTGATGGTGATGCCTGTGTTGATGCAATAAGTCGTCTTCTGAACGACGAACAATTATCGGCTAAGCTTGGTGCAAATGCCTATCATAAGATACAGAAACTCACCCCTGAGTCCATCTATACTATCATTAAAGAACAATTTTAAATGAATATATCAAATATACACTCATGTTATGGTTGTGGCGTTTGTGCAATAGCTTGTGGCAAGAAAATTATAGGCATTCGGATGAATGCAGATGGTTTCTATGAACCATATATTACAGATCCATCTAAATGTAGTAACTGCGGATTATGCCTAGAGGTTTGTTCTTACAGCCATTGTGATACTGCGTTGCAGGAAACACCTAAGGAAAGCTATGCCGCTTGGAGTAAAGAAAATGGTGTAAGACGCGTAAGTGCAAGTGGAGGGACTGGCTTTGAAATTGGTCGCTACTTAATCGGACAAGGTTTTAAGGTTGTTGCTGTAAAATATAACGCAGAAAACCAAAAGGCAGAGCACTTTGTAGCGAATACGGTAGAGGAGTTTGTTGACTCCATGGGAAGCAAGTACATACAAAGTTATACACTTGACGGATTTAGAGCCATTAATCGCAAAGACAAATTTCTAGTAACTGGCACGCCATGCCAAATCGACTCTCTACGTAGATATATACGTAAATTCAGATGTGAGGAAAATTTTGTATTGATGGATTTTTTCTGTCATGGTGTTCCAAGTTCACTTGTTTGGAAAAAATACATAAAAGAAAAGGAAAAGCAACTTGGTGCCATAGATTTTGTTGCCTGGCGTAACAAACTTAATGGATGGCATGATTCGTGGGCGATGGTGCTTGACGGAAAAGAGATGAAGGGTGAGAGTGTGGATTGGTACGACTCTCGCAATTTATTAATCAAGGAGAATAAAGGTTTCGTAAATTCCAGATGGACGAAGGGTGATAGTTTTTATAATATGTTCCTTGGGAATAATTGTTTAGGGAAGGCATGTTATAAAAATTGTAAGTTTAAATATAATCACTCTTCTGCTGACATCCGTATTGGTGATATGTGGGGTAATACCTATAAGGATAATGAAGAAGGTGTGACAGCATGTGCAGCTTTCACTCAGAGAGGTGTGGATGTGTTGAAACAGTGTAATTGTGAGCTTGTTCCATTTTCTTTTGAACAGGTAGCTGAGGGACAAATCAAAGAACCGATACGTTATCCTGGTATAGGGTGGAATATCATCATCGCATTGTCTAAAATAGATGCATTATCTATGAAATATCTAGTTCTCTCTAGTAGAATTATTGGCAAAATAAACAGAATATTGAAAAGGTAGGAATACAATGAAAGCATTGCTAGTCACAATTTTTAAAGTGCCGAATTTCGGCTCTGTTCTTCAAGCGTATGCTACTCAGCAAACGCTTGTGGACATGGGGGTAGATGTTGATGTCTTGAACTATGACCACATCAACAGCGAGTGGTCGGTTGCTCATGGTGTACCACGTCAGGGACTGAAAAACAAAATTGGCCGATTGCTGGGGTTGAAGCCACATCATCGTAAAGAGAAGAAACTGTCGAGGTTTATCAGTAAGCACATTAGTCTTACATGTCTTTGTCGAAATCATCGAACAATAAAAACTATTGCAGATGGAAAATATGACTTATATGTCGTAGGGAGCGACCAAGTCTGGAATACTCGGTTTACTAATTGTGACCCGACGTATTTATTGGATTTTGTCACTGATGACAAGGCTCTATGCATCTCTTTGTCTTCTAGCTTCGCTTCGAAGGTACTTGATGAGGCATATCGTAAGACCTTTGAAAATTCATTGAAAAAATTCTCCCATCTCTCTGTTAGGGAGAGCAATGGAGTAAATATTTTGAAAGGTTTAGGATACAATGATGCCAATTTGATACTCGACCCAACACTTTTGTTGTCGGCTGCCCAATGGAATAAGTTACGAAAAAAAATCTATTCGGGTGAAAAATTTATTCTTCTCTATATGCTGACATATGCTTTTGAGCCTCGTCCGCTGATTTTTGAAGTATTAAAGTTTTATCAGCAAAAATTGGGATGTAAAATAATTGCCTTAGAAGGTTATGAAGACTGCTGTGGTCAAACAAACTTAGAGATAGAGGATGCCACTGATTCATCTATTTCTGATTTCCTTTCTCTCTTTGCAAATGCCTCTATGGTTGTGACATCCTCATTCCATGGCACTGCTTTCGCTTTGAATTATGGTCGTCCGCTTGTGAGCATCACTCCATCTGGAGATGATGATAGACAAAGTAATATCTTAGCTCAACTCGGACTTCTGCAATGTCGTTTAAAGGTTTCTGAGAAAATAACAATGGAAAGTTTGAATCCGTTTTACGATGCGATAGAAGAGCAAAAGATTTTGCAAAGATTACGTAAAGGCTCTTTGCTATGGATTAAGCAATCGTTAAAATGAAAATTAGAATTATAAGGAAATGTCTGGAGTAGATCATATTTTATTATATTGTACGATTTTGTTGCTTGCTTATGTTTATGATAGACAATGCAGGGCGACCAATAATATACAAATATCTAATGGCAGAAACGCTTCTGCTGTAACTTTATTTTTCCTTGGAACAATATTTGTAATCACTGAGGGATTGAGATATGGCAGAGGAGTTGACCAATTAGGTAACTATGGTCCTTTCTATCTGCATTGTATGAATGCTAAGGCATGGTTTCAAGAATTTGAAACTTTGTTTGTTTGGATTAATCAAGCTGTTTATAATATAGATCCTTTTAGGGATGTGTTACCTTTTGGAATAATCTTTGTAGTATATGCGCTAATTTTCTTTGTTTGCTTATATACTTATTATAAAGATAAGAAGAAAGAAACTAAGCAGTTTCTTGTACTGGCAATATTGGCGACAAATTACATTACAGAATGGACAATTCGTCAAGGTGTCTCTTTCAGTTTTATATTGCTTGGTTTGCATTATTTGGAGCAGAAAAGATGGAAATGGATGTTAGGGGCAATGATTATTGCATTCAGTATTCATCATGGCAATATCTTGGCAATAGTTCTTCCTGTAGTATTTTACTATTTCTTAAATGATAAGGTTATCCCTTGGAAGATAACTGTTCCGCTGTTTATAGTCTTAGAATATACTATGCAGGTGTCTGTTTTTCAGAATTTTATTCAATCAATTTCTAGTTATTTGGACTTGTCTTCTCTTGGGGGTAATTTTGATAGATATATGCAAGATAATGCTCTTGAACAAGAGGCCGATGCGGCAGAAGATTGGACACGTGGAACTATGACCCAATTACTAACAGTCTTATTTTATTCGTCTGTGCTTCTTGTTGGAGCAGAAGTATGTAAACTCAAAAATAAAGTGGCATATTTATATAATGCCTTTGTTGTTGGTATTATGTTTTTTGAGCCTTTTCGCCTTGCTGGTTCTATAACAAGAATGTTTAATGTGTTGAGTTGTCTATGGTTTATTCCTATAGCTTATGCCATCTATAATTACAAAATGATAAATCGTAATAACAAGTTCGTGAAATGGGCTTTTTTAGTTATCGTTTGCTATCTTTTGGGTTTTTATGGTCGCTATATATTCTTTAACGCAGAAGCAAATTATACATGGAATCTATAAATAGTTAAGATATGAAAGACAAAAGTAGTTATTCGAAATATAAGATAAAAAGCCACCTGGATTTGGCTAAAACTCTTCAATATGAGGATGAAATATACAAACAGTATATGTATCCAAATATAAAAGATTACTTTTTGGGCTCAATTAAGAGCGAGAATGTTACCAAAATCATGAAATGGCAGCGTATTGCGCGTATTACAGACTACCATGATTATCAATACCACACAACTGGCTCAAAATGGCATTTGTTGAAGTATTTATGGTATATACGGAAAAGAAATCGTTTAGGTAATAAACTTGGTTTGGAAGTAAGTACAGAATTGATAGGAAAGGGATTAAAAATATATCATTTCAACAATGTTATAAATTCTGGCGCTGTTATAGGTGAAAATCTTCATCTTCATGGTTGTAATGTTATTGGTAATGCTGGGGGTAGTGATTTGCGTTGTCCTGTTATTGGTAATAATGTAATGATGGGAGCGGGAGCGAAAGTGATAGGAAATATCACTATCGCTGATAATATTAAAATAGGAGCTGGTGCAGTTGTGGTTACTTCTTTTACAGAACCTGGTATTACAATCGGAGGTGTACCTGCTCGTAAACTAAAATAAACAATATTGAATATGCCAAAAGTTAGTGTAATAGTACCTATCTATAATGTTGAAAAGTATTTAGATAGATGTATGGAGTCTTTACTCAACCAGACATTGAAGGATATAGAGATTATAATGGTAGATGACGGATCGCCTGATAATTGTCCTCAGATGTGTGATGAATATGCAAAGAAAGATAGTCGAGTGAAAGTCGTGCATAAGAAGAATGCTGGACTTGGTTTCGCACGTAATTCTGGACTTGACATTGCTACAGGTGAATATGTCGCATTTGTTGACTCTGATGATTATGTAGGCTTAAATATGTATAAAACGTTATACGATAGAGCCGAAGCTGATAAATGTGATGCTGTATTTTGTGGTTTCAAAAAGGAATTTAGTCCAAATCGTTTTATCGAGTGTAAGGAATGTGATACCTATACAGAATATTCGAGAGGTGAAATGAATGAGCTTGTACTTGATTTCATTGCAGCTCCTCCTCACTGTAAATCAGAATACATACATGATATGTCTGTTTGGCATTCTATTTATAAGCGTTCGCTAATAGAAGAAAATAATATAAGGTTTATATCAGAGCGTGATTATGTTTCCGAGGACATTCCTTTTCAAATTGATTTTCTTAAATGTTGTAAGAAGGTAGGATTTATACCGGATGTCTTTTATGTATATTGTTATAATGATGGCTCTTTGACGAAATCCTTTAAGCCGGAAAAGTTTAAAAAGATACAAGCTTTATATCATTTGCTTAAAGAACGAACACTAGGATTTGATAGAGACGCACTACGTGCCAAGAGATTGTTTATTGGGTATGCCCGTGCAATGATAAGATTAATAGTTTCCCTTAATATCCCTAAAAAACAAAAGAAAGAGTATATAAAAATGATTATTTCGGCTAATATATGGGAAGAAATACAATCCATTTATAAGCCGAGCTTTTTACCTATTCATCAAAGAATTATGACATACCTTGTTTATAAAGGAAAAAGTAAAGCAGTTTATGCTTATGCTAAGATAATGAACACGAACATTGTTGCTATTTTAAAACAAATGGGATTATCGTAAATTTGCTTGCTCGTATACTGGAAATTTAAGTAATATTGACGTAAGCACTCAAATTAGGGCTTAAATAAGAAAGAAGTATCTTCGCTGCTGAATTGATATATATAGTTTTTAATTCTAAGTAACTGTTCAAAATTAATTTTACAAATATGAATAATTCACGAATAAGTTCGTACCCACAGAGGCCAAGGCCCTGTTCGTACAATAGAAAAGCGAGTCCGTAGTCTCGTAATCTATCG
>ERZ1023679.108-NODE-108-length-15036-cov-6.525599_pt1 | contig 15036 bp, 8 predicted proteins | sample MGYA00380344_ERZ1023679 | MGnify/ENA primary metagenome ERZ1023679 (study PRJEB33179, sample SAMN07448986) | human gut metagenome | biome: Human-gut; feature: Human associated habitat; material: Faeces | host: Homo sapiens | place: India: Bhopal | collected...
TACAACGTGGACCGCTCCCGGCTGAACGTGCGGTTCGGACTTCTTGGCGACTTCACCTTGGGAGGCATCTACACCACGCGCACCAGCAACAATCCCGCGCAGCTGAAACTCGCGTTGAGCGTTGCCCCGTCGGTCATGGCCATATGGCGCTTCAGCGTCAAGGGCAAGCCCCTTGCCCTTCGCTATGAGGCTTCCGTGCCAGTGGCGGGCTTGGCCTTCTCGCCAAACTACGGGCAAAGTTACTACGAGATTTTCACGCGTGGCAACTACGACCACAACGTGGTGTTCACCTCGCCGGCCTCGGGCCTCCAGATTCAGCAACAGCTCTTGCTCGACTTCCGGCTCTGGCGCACCACATTCACCGTGGGTTATCTCAACGACATAAGGCAGTTGAGCGCCAACAGCTTGAAGTATCATCAATACACCCACGCGGTGACAATAGGATGGAGATATTGACCCATGAGAAAAGCGATTAGCATTTTTATCCTCTTGCTCCTGCCTTTCATGTTCGCGGCATGCGTGTCGGAGGATGAGTACGACGACTCCCCACAAGGCAACTTCGAGGCCCTGTGGCGCATCATGGACGAGCATTATTGTTTCTTCAAGGAGAAAGGCGTGGATTGGGACTCCATCCACGCCGTTTACCAACCGCGGTTCAACTATGGCATGAGCGAGGGCCAACAACTGGAAGTGCTTGGCAACATGCTCGCCGAGTTGCGCGACGGGCACGTGAACCTCTTCGCGTCTTTCGATTACAGTCGTTATTGGGGGTTCCACGAGAACTATCCCAAGAACTACAGCGACTCGCTCGTGCGTGCCTATCTTGGCACCGACTATCGCATATCCAACGGCATGCGCTACCGAGTTCTCGACGACAACACGGGCTATCTGCGCGTGTCCACCTTTGAAAACACCTTTGGCTCGGGCAATCTCGACGACATGCTGCTTTATTTCCAGCCTTGCCTTGGCTTGATAATAGACCTTCGCGACAACGGCGGCGGAATGCTGACCTCGGCCGAAAGCCTCGCCGCCCGATTCACCGACAAGGAGACGCTTGTGGGCTATATGCGCCACAAGACGGGAAAAGGCCACGACGACTTCTCCAGCTTGGAGAAGCAGACGCTCAAGCCCGCCAAGGGCATACGCTGGCACAAGCCCGTGGTGGTGATAGTGAACCGTTCGGTGTTCTCCGCGGCCAACGAGTTCGTGAAATACATGCGCCACTTCCCCAAGGTGGTCATCGTTGGCGACCGGACAGGCGGCGGTGCCGGACTGCCGTTCTCCTCCGAGTTGCCAAACGGCTGGAGTATACGCTTCTCGGCGTGCCCCATCTACGACACCGACATGCGAAGCACCGAGGACGGTATGGACCCCGACGTGTATGTGGGCCTCTCGTCAACCGACATCAACCGCGGAAAGGATTCTATGATAGAGAAAGCGCGTGAGATAATAAGGCAATAAAGACGGCCTTCGTCTTCACACACATTTGATAATAAAGAAATGAACAAATATTCCATTCTCATCTCCAAGAGCCTTAACATCAGGCAGGAACAAGCCGAGGCGGTAATAGACCTTCTCGACGCCGGAGCCACAATTCCTTTTATCAGCCGTTACCGCAAGGAAGCCACGGGAAACCTCAACGAGGTTCAGGTGGCGGCGGTGAGCGACCTTTATGAGAAGTTGAAGGAACTGCAGAAGCGCAAGGAGACCATCCTGAAAACCATAGAGGCGCAGGGCAAGCTCACCGATGACCTGCGCCAGCGCATAGACGCTTCGTGGGACGCCACGGAGATAGAAGACATCTACATGCCATACAAGCCGCGCCGACGCACACGCGCTCAGGTGGCGCGCGAGCAGGGCCTTGAGCCTCTCGCAAGGCTTATACTCATACAAAAGGAGCATTATCCCGACATGGCGGCGAAGAAGTTTGTCAAGGGCGACGTGAAAGACGCGGAACAGGCCATAAAGGGCGCGCAAGACATCATTGCCGAGGACATATCCCTCGACGAGGGAACGAGGCAAACGGTGCGCCGCAACTTCCAGCATGAGGCGACGATAGTGTCGCGCGTCGTCGCGAAGATGAAAGACGACGACAAGGCGCAGAAATACAGCGATTATTTCGCGTTCTCCGAAGAGTTGCGCCGCTGCTCCTCGCACCGGCTTCTCGCCATGCGTCGCGGCGAGGCCGAAGGCGTGCTCAGGGTGAGCATCACTGGCGATGACGAGGGCAACGTGGAAAGGCTGAAGCGCCATTACGTGCGTGGCTTCGGCTCGTGCCAAACCATTGTGGCTGAGGCTGTGGAGGACGGTTACAAACGACTTGTGGAGCCTTCGATAGAGAATGAGTTCGCGGCCTTGAGCAAGGAGAAGGCCGACGACGAGGCGATACGTGTCTTCAAGGAGAACCTGAGGCAGCTGCTTCTGGCCGCGCCCCTTGGGCAGAAACGTGTCATGGGCGTTGACCCTGGCATACGCACGGGATGCAAGGTCGTGGTGCTCGACGCGCAAGGCAACTTGCTGTATCACACCGTGGTGTTCGCCGTGGGCGACCGCCACGCCAGAAACGGGCAGACACCACTTGAGCAGTTCACCGACTTGGCGCGCAAGTGGCGAGTGGACGCCATAGCGTGCGGCAATGGCACGGCGTCGCGCGAGACCTCCGACATATTGCGGCAAATCAAGGACATCCCCACCTATGTGGTGTCAGAGGATGGCGCGAGCATATATTCAGCTTCCGAGGTGGCGCGTGAGGAGTTCCACGACGAGGATGTCACGGTGCGTGGAGCCGTGTCGATAGGCCGCCGACTGATGGATCCCCTTGCCGAGCTCGTGAAGATTGACCCGAAGAGCATCGGGGTGGGGCAGTATCAGCACGATGTTGACCAAGGCAAGCTCAAGCATAGCCTCGACCAGACAGTGGAGCTTTGCGTCAACCGTGTCGGCGTGAACGTGAACACGGCGTCGAAGAACCTGCTCACTTATGTGTCGGGTCTCGGTCCGGTGCTTGCCCAGAACATCGTGGATTACCGCAAGGCCAACGGTCCTTTCACCTCGCGCGCGCAGTTGAAGAAGGTGCCGAGGCTTGGTCCCGCGGCCTTCCAGCAGTGTGCAGGCTTCTTGCGCATACCCAACGCCAAGAACCCGCTCGACGCCTCGGCAGTGCACCCGGAGAGTTATCCCATAGTGGAGAAGATGGCGGCAGACTGCGGATGCACGGTGGAGGAGCTGATCAAGAGCCCGGAGCTGCGCAAGAAGGTGAACGTCAATAAATATGTTACCAAGAGTGTTGGCTTGCCCACGCTTACCGATATCATGAAGGAACTGGAGAAGCCGGGGCGCGACCCACGCGGGCAGGCAGAGACCTTTGAGTTTGACCCTCGCGTTCACACCCCGGAAGACCTCGTGCCAATGATGGAACTGCCAGGCATCGTGACCAACATAACCAATTTCGGAGCTTTCGTTGACGTAGGCGTGCATCAAGACGGACTTGTCCACATATCGCAACTCGCCGACAAGTTCGTGCGCGACCCCAACGAGGTGGTGAAACTTCACCAGCACGTGCGCGTCAGGGTGATGGAGGTTGACAGTCGTCGCCATCGCATAGCGTTGACGATGAGAGGCGTTGACCAGCGCCAATAAGCAAAAAGGCCGCCCACGATATTCACGTGAGCGGCCTTTCGGTTTGTATGGCCTTGGTTATACTTGTGTCATGCGATTCTTGTCGTGCTATTGCATTACGAACATGTTGCTTTGCTGGTCGCATATCCATAGCTTGTCGCCCTGGAAAGCTATGCCCTCTGGCTCAGCCGTGATGCCCAAGAGGGGAAGGGAGATGAGGCGCACTTGCTTTTTCGCGTTCAGGTCGAACACCGCAAGCTGGCCACCGTCCTTGAATCCCCTCACCTGATACATCATGCCGTCTTTCACGGTCACGCCCTGTACCACTTCAAACTTGTTGATGTAGTTGAACGAGAAATAGTCGGTCTCGTTGCTGAGGTCTATCGAGATGTCGCTTTCCTTTATGCTTGGTGTGGCAATCTTGAAGATTCGCGGGTTGCGGTCTTCCTTTCCGTTCCATGCTATCACGTATATGTGGCTCTTGTCGGCGTTGTCGAAGGCCGTGAGGGCATTCTTGTATCCAGCCCATGTTATGGTCTGGACGAGTTGCAAGTCTTTGCCCACCATGCGGTACACATTGGAGGTATGCCTGTTTGATGATTGCGCCACGTAGAGCAGGGACCACTTGTCGGTCGGGGCGTATCGTGACCCAAACGACACGGTGTTGCAGTGGACTTTAGGGTCAGTCTCAATGCGCAGCTTGCCTATTTTTTTCTTCTTGGTGAGGTCTAAGAGATACACCTTCTCCAAGGCGTGGGTGAAGCTTATGGCGGTGTCGCCGGATATGGCCATGTCTTGCACGCTTGTGCCTATTGCCTTGCCGTAGGTGAACACCCTCTTGAACGTGGGGTTGGCGGGCAAGGGCGCTTGTGCGCACAGCCGCAGTGAGGCGGCAAAGACGATGTTTAAGATGAGTAGGGTCTTCTTCATGATTTACACATTGAAAGATGAAATATTGTTCTTTTTTGTTTGACTTTGATTGCTTTTGCAAAAATAGCACAATTGTTTCAAATTCGCAAGCGTTCTCCCAATAATGTTTTCATATTGCAATAGCGCACCCTGTGTTAACCCATGTCAGCGTCACTTGAGCCACCTTTCAAAGAAGTCCCTTTTGCGCCGCTCAAAATACATTTGATGAGTGAAGTCGTAGTGGTGTTGCTGCCCTGGCAAGACAAGTAGGTCAAAGTCCTTGTTGGCATTGATAAGCGCCTCCACCAATCTTTGCGTGTGTATGGGATGTACGTTCTGGTCCACGTCGCCCGTGGCGAGCATCAAGTGACCTTTTAGTCGTGGTGCGAGTTCTTGCACCGTCTTCACGCTAAACCTCGCGTTGTCGTCAGCGATGCCTTGATAAGTCTCGCCCCACATGCGGTTGTAGACAGTGTTGTCATAGTTGCCAGAGCTTGCCACGGCAGCCTTGTAGAAATCAGGGTAGGTCATGATGGCCGCGGCCGCCATCATCGCGCCGCCACTGTGCCCGACGATGCCCACGCGACTGATGTCCACGAAACTGTATTTGGCCGCTATCTGCTCAATGCCGGCCTTGTCGTCGGCAAGAGGATAGTCGCGCAGGTTGCCATAGCCAAAGGTGTTGTAGGCCTTGCTGCGTAGCGGGCTGCTGCCACGATGTCCGAAAACCACGACGATGAAGCCACGTTGGGCGAGCGCGGCGTTGTGGTATTTGTCGAACACCGTAAAGTCGTTCCACACCGTTTCCGTGAATGGCCCAGGATACACCTGCGATATGATGGGGTACTTCTTCGAAGGGTCAAAGTCGTAAGGCTTCCACATCAGTCCATAGAGGTCGGTCTTGCCGTCAGCCGCCTTTATCTTGAATTGCTCGGGAGCTTTCCAGCCATAGGCATAGAGCTTGCTCACGTCGCTTTTCTCCAGCATGTCGAGCTTCTTGCCGTTAGCGTCCCTCACGACGATGGTCGGCGCCTCGCTCACGGTGCTGTAGTTGTCTACGATGATTTTGCAGTTGGGGCTCACAAACAACTTGTGCTCGGCGTTTTCGGGTGTCAGCAGCTTCAACCCCTTGCCGTTGAACCCGACCCTGTACAGGTGCTGGTAGTAAGGGTTGCGCCTGGCCTCATGCCCGTAGCCATAGAAGAACAGCAGTTTGGCTTTCTCGTCGATGGCGCATATTCGGCCTGCCGTCCAGTTGCCAGAAGTGACAGGGTTGAGCAAGCGTCCGTGGCCGTCGTAGTGGTAGATGTGTCCCCATCCGGTGCGGTCGCTCCAAACGAAGATGTCGTTGCCCTTGTTGGCAATCTTGCATTCGAACATGTCGGGATTGACGCGTGGCTTGGCGCTTTCGGTAATGAGTTCGCTGAGGTTGCCTTCGCTGTCAATGCTGCACAGTTGCGACACGTCGCGCGTCTTCTTCTTTCTCCAGAAATATATGCGGTCGTCCACGTCTTCCGCCTTCTGCGCCACAATCTCCTGGCATTTCCATTTCCTTACGTCAACCTCGCGCAGGGTTCCGCGTTCGCAGTCGCCTATATAATAATGTGTGGTTTTCACCACCGTGTCGCCGGGAATCTCATATTCGTAGGAGGAGGCCATGGGCGTGTTGTAGGCACCGCACCACATCATGCCAAACTTCCTCACGCCGCGATGGTCAACGCGTGGCAATATGAACTTGTCGCCACGCAACCACTTCACGTCGGTTATCTCAAAAGGGAAGTCATGTTCCACGCCACGGCAAAGCGTTGCCGTGGTCTTGGTCTTGAGATTCTCCAAGACGAGGTTCTTTGAAGAGTCGACCGACAGTCTCCATACGGAGTCGTTGCTTGTGCCGTAGGGGTTTATCTTCGGCCATCGGTTTGCCACTAAGCTATCAGCCCCGTGGCGTGTCACCTTCCACTTGCCCTTGCCTTTCTCCCAGGCATAGTATTCCGTGTCTCCGCCGGCCTTGTGCCACGTATACCAAAACCGGTCCTTGCTCTTATGGAACCAAGGCACCGTCTCCAGACTGCTTACCAGCGGCTCGAGTTTTGGGTCATCGTAACGCTCTACGTTTGCGGTGTCCTTCGTCTCGCCACTCAAGAGAATGCCGCTTGCCGCCGTTTGGGCGGCAAGGGCTGTCTGGATGAAAAATAAAACAGAGAGAATTTGCAGTCTATGCATCAGTGTCGCTTGTCAAAATAGTTGCGCTTGAAGCGCATCATGATAAACTTATAGTTTTCACGAGTGTTCTCGTCGACATTTGTCCTTGAAAGCTCGTCGACCTTATTGGCGAGGTTCACGAAATAGGCGTGCAGCATGGTAGCGCCTTCATTGCTTATCGCCGTGGAAATGTCGGTATTGAAGACCTTTTCGGCCAAGTCGGGCAACACGTTGGCTTGGATAAGTCGCACATACTCAGGCACGGCTTCATTGGCCTTGTAGTCGCACATCAGGTTATGGTCTATGAAGTCGAAAAGCTCCTTGGCCTTGAAAGCCTTGTCGCCCAGCTCGTCCTCTGCGGAGATGAGGTTGTTTATCTTCGCCTCGTCGAGCAGGCTCTTGTATGCTTCCACCGCCACGGCGCGCATCATGCCGTCAACGTTGCCACCGCAAACGCGTTTGGCTACCGCATTGTCGGTCCACGACGGCACGCCATGCAGTATCTCCTTGTTCAGGAAATTGAGCACCTTGATTTGGTAGGCCTTGGTTGGGTAGGCGTTTGGAGTCTCGTTTACGCCTCGCTGCACGGGGTAGGTCTTCTTGTCGCCAACTACCGATGTCGCGTTCTTTATCAGTTGCTGATATTGCCCCAAGGTCTTGAGAATGACGTTGTGTTCTTGTGCGATGCTGTTTTGCGTGCTTGGCAACTTCTTCATGTCGTTGTCTATCGAGTTGTACAACCGCTTGAGTTGTGCAATGCCGAGTCGTGCCGCCTCCACGAAGTCGCTCGAAAGATAAGCCTTGGGGTTCTTCCAGCTTGTCTTGTAGTCAGACATGTTGTACTGGAAGTAGAAACCGGCTTCGCCTTGAGGCACTTTCGTGCTCTTGCCATAGAGATAGGCAATGGCGTCACGGTCGTAGACCGACACCTTTGGGAACAGACCTTCCGCGCCTATGCCGTCTTCAGGCTGTATGATGTAGTTGAAGGTAAGCCCGCCAGTTACCGACGATGTCGTGCCGTTGGTTTGCAGCCATTGTTTGGAACGCAGTTGCTGGGGCGTGAATTGGCAGTAGCCGTTGTCGTTGCGCTTCAATCCCAGCACCTCGCCTACCTGACCTGCCACAAGAGCCTGTATCATGTCTTGCAACACGCCCGTGCTGTTCATGTCCTTTGCGATTCGCTTGTCGATGTTACGGCAGGTGATGTAATAGTTTTTCTGCAGTTCATCCATGCCCCAGTTGCTCACGTCTATCCTTGCAGCGAGTATCTCTCCCGACTTGGCGTCGCGCACGACGTTGTTTGTAGGAGTGGTTGCCCCGAACCAGTCTACATAGATATGGCGATAGCTCATCTGCGCGTCTTTGGCGTCGAAAGAGAATGTAAACGGTTTCTTCACGCCAGCGGCGTTGAGGGCCGATGACCATTCGCCAAACGCTTTCACGATGCTCTCTCTGTATGGCTTTGGCGTGATGGGGTTGATATAGACCGTGATGGGTCCCTCGTCGAAGTTCCAACGGCTCACATATTGCCTGCGCCTCGACACATACGTCTTGGTGTCGTATTCTTGCCTTTCGAAGGTGTTGAAGCCATAGAACGGGCAGTTCAGTTTCAGCTTGTCTTTCCTGTTTGGCAGAATCTGCAACACGAATCTTAAAGGCGTGGTCGTGGCTCGTTCCGCTTGTGCGGTCATGGTGACGTTGATCATGTCGCTCTGCGAGCGGTAGAGGTCGAACACGGCTCCTCCGCTTATGGCGTCTATCGACGACACCCTGGAGCGCGACATGTCGGGATGGTTGAGCGACGAGTTCTTTGACACGTCGAACAGTCCCGGCGCGGAGTTGATGTTTGAGGAGATGTCCACTATATACGACTTGTCGTCCTCGCCTCTCGACACCACGGTGAGACTCATGTCGATTGGCTCCATGTTGCTCGCGTGTATGGCTTCCATCATGGCGGTGTTGGCGGCCTTGGCATGCGTGGAGTCGGCCTGAGTGTCAAGGCTGCGGTTGTAGGTCAAGTACAGTGAGTGCTTGTTGGCGCCTTCCTTTAGCTTGAACGTTCCCGATGCCGGCGACAGGTAGCTGCTGCCCCTGTGGCTCATGGCGAGGGCGAGAATGTCCCTGCCCAGGGCCTTGCGAGGAATCTCAAGATAATACTTGTCGCCTATCTGGTAGATGTTGAGAGCCAGACCGTCGGCGTTGTTCAGTCCTTTTGTCACCTTCACGTCCTTTTGGGCCATGAAGCTCTTGTATGTATAAGGCAATGTGTCGGCCTTTGCCTCGGTGGCCTTTGCTGCTTGCTGTTTGCCTTGGGCGCACGCTGGCATGGACAGTGCCATCAACGCCACGAGTGTTGGTATTGTGTATTTCATGTTTTTATTTAGTCAATAGTGCTTTGTTGTCTCCGGTTTGCCATGTCGTGATGAAATTCTTCATCGAGTCGAAGTGAGCCTTCGTTATGTCGTCTTTCGCGCCTTTTTCTCCTTGCTCGGCATAAGCCTTTACCTTTTCAAGCATCTTCTTGAGTTGCAGTCCTACGCCAGTGCCGAAAGTGGTAAGGTTTTCCGCGCTGAGCGTGAGGTCGGCAAGGAAGTTGCGCTGGAGCATGCGCTCGTGGACGGACAGTTTCCTGCCTGCTGGGTATTGAGCGTAGACATTGTTGAATATGAAATTTAAAAGGCTGTCTGTGGTGAGCGTGTTCTTATTCTTGTTTTGGTTGGTTATGCTGCCATATTTCAAGAACATTACCGCGAGGTCCTTTGACGCGTTTCTTAAGTCGTAGCTCCAGTCCACCCCGGTCTTTTTCATCAGTTCCGGTCTCCACAGCCATTTTTGGTCTTTTATCATATACTCGTTGATGAAGTCCAAGGCCCTTCTTTGGTCTTTTAGAGACACGGGCTGGTTCACGTACAGGTGCTCGCAGTCATCGCATTTGTCGTCCATCACGCCAGCCACATATCTTATCACATGGCCTATGTAGTTCCAATACTGGTTCATCACCGAGAGGTAGCGGCGGCGCAGCGGATACCAGTCGCTGTCGGGCGTGTTGGTCCACTCTTCCAGGTGATTCATTATGTATTGCAGGTTCTTCATGCCGTAGGTGTTGGCCTTTATGTCGTCGCTGCTGCTGTCCTCGCTTTGCACTCGTGGGTCACCCAGTGTCGTTTCCTCTATGTATTTTGCCCAATTGTGCTTGGCGCGCTGTTCCGTCACCCATTGCCTGCGGGCCTTGGTGTTTTTCGCGAGCGATGTTGTGTGGTCAAGAGTGTAGCCCCATTGTATGGCGAACCTGTCGTAATCTCCGATACGTGGCAGGAGGTTGTCGTAGTCGGTTATCTTGTCTCCGGGCTGTGGTATGTAGTTGAACCTTTGATAGTCCATTATGCTTCCTCCCAGTCCGTGGGCCTTCACGAAGTTTTCATCGCGCAGGCTGTCCGGGTCGTAGATTGTCGACGCTATGAAGTTGTGGCGCAAGCCGAGGGTATGGCCCACCTCGTGGGTCAACACGGTCTCCATGAGCTTGCCTATTATCTTCTTGTCGAGTGGATACTGTCTCGCCCGCGGGTCAACCTGTGAGCACATCACGAAATACCATCTCTGTATGAGGTCGAGCACGGAGTGGTATATGCCGATGTGCGATGTTATTATTTCACCGGAGCGTGGGTCCACCACGGCGGGTCCATATGCGTTGGGTATTGGCGATGCCTTGTACGACACCAATGGGTAGCGCACGTCGCCCTCGTTGTAGAGCGAGTCGTCGGGCGTCATCTCGGCGTGTATGGCGTTTTTGAATCCTGCTTTCCTGAAAGCCGGCTCCCAGTTGTTCACGGCCTGGATGAAATATGGGCGCAGGTATTCTGGCACCGTCTTGGATATGTAATACACTATTGGCTTCTTCGGCTCAACCAGTTCACCCCTGCGATATTTCTCCATGTCCTCGTCTTTGGGTTCCAGTCGCCATCTTATGGCCATTCCGCCAAGCTCAAAGTTGTCGTCACCGGTCAGCCCAGGCAGTCCATAGATGAAATATCCAACCCTGTTGTCGGCTATGCGTGGTGTCATCGGGGTCTTTGGCAGGAGAAGCCAGCTCGACGACACTTCCCATCTCGAGTTCGTGTCCTCGCCCTTCACCGGACGCGCGAGAGTGTAGGAGCGAAGGCTGAGGAAGTTGATGTTGCGTGGAAACGCGCGTATGCTTTCAACCTTGTTGTGCAGTTCTTGCGCCGCGCCGATATGCAAGTCGTTGGCACCGCCACGAAGCGAGAACAGCTCGTCGTCGCCCATTATCATGTCGGTGATGTCGATGATGTCGGCTCCGTTGTCCTTTGCCACGACTTTGAATCCCTTGTGGATGGGTGGCATGTCGGTGGCGAGGTGTCCAAGGTTTTCGGTTCCGTTGCCAGTGTATACCACGTCAGGGTAGACGAGCGACACCGTGTCGCCAGTCTTCACGAATCGTATCATCTTGCTGAACATGGAGTCGCCCGCATAGCCAAAGCGCTCATCGTCTTGGCGTTGTTTACGGTATGCGCCTTTAGTGATGGTGATGGTGACGAGTATGTCCCTGCCGAAGATTGAGTCGGGTATGGCAAGGTAATGCTTGCCATCTTGTTGGTAGCTGCTCAAGAAGCCATGCGAGACGATGGCGTCTTTTTTGATGAAGCCACTGTCTGCCTTTTCCTTATGGGCCGTGGCTTGCGCTGGCTGTTGCGCCATGGCAGGCCGCGCCGTGAGCGCGAGCGTGGCCATGGCGGCAAGACAGCCAATGGTGAAAGTCTTGTTCTTGTTTTCCATTGATTATTTACGGCTGTTGCCTACTGATTGAGGATCGAAATCGTAATTGTTTATGAAATAGTTTCTCACGATGTCGTAGCGTTGTTTCAGAAGCCCCTTGGTGTCTTTCTTGATGTTGAGTATGCCGTGGAATATGCCTTCATAGTCGTAGACATATCCACCGTTCACATAGTTGGTGAAGCTCCATACGCTGGAGAAGTCGCCGGCGTCCTCCGTGAGGTAGCTTTCCGGATAGAGCATCATCATGTCAAGAAACAGTTTCCAGTCTTTGATGGCGGATGTGCTGTAGCCTGCGTTGAGCGTTCCCGCGGCGCAGCAGTCGGTCGGGCTCGACTTGCTTGTTATGTCATTGCTGCTGTAGTCTATCGACGTGGAGAACTCGGTCGATGGCTCGGCCTTGTGCTCGGATATATATTCCGCCCACGATACCAATATGCTGCTGCCGTAGGCTTTCTTTTGCTCTCCGGTCAGCGAGGTCACGCCCGATGAGCCGTAAGTGACGCAAATGTTGTCGTAATTGTAGTGCGACAGCAAGGGCGACTCACCGTAGTATGCCTTGAAAACAGGCGTGAAGGTGTACATGTATGCCACGTCGTTTACCTCGGAGCACAGCAGTATGAGCGTTGGCAGGAGCCGCTTCTTGGCCGTGGCGTTCAGCTTGCTGAACCACACCTCGTCGAGCAGGTTTATTTGCTGTCCCACATAGTTCTCGTCGGCGGCTTTCACTGTGAAGCCTTGCTTGCCGTCGTCGCCTTCCGAGGGCTTGCCGTTGGTCCAGCCCGTAGGTGTCCAGTAAGCGTCCTTGTCGGCAAACTTGTAGAGCAGGTAAACGCCGTTATCGTCGTAGAATTTCTGTATCGTGGCATCGTAGTCGTGTGAGCCTTGTGGCAACTGGTAAGACGATGTCTCGTCGGATGGTGTCAGTTCGTCTTCATCGTAGTCGCATGACGCCAGCGTGACCGTGGCTGCCAGTGCGGCGAATGCCATCATTGTCTTTATGTATCTCATAATTATTGTTGTCGTTATCTTGGATTTTGTTGTAGGTTGGGGTTGCGTGATATTGCCGATGCCGGTATTGGCAGGGCATAGAGTGGGTCGTCGGCCTTGAGCGTGTATTGGTGCGACGCCCCGGTATCGTCGGTGTAGACGTGGGTCACGCTGAGGTGGTTGCGCTTTATGTCCATCCACCTGAATCCGTCTTCCCAGACCAGTTCGCGCTGTCTCTCTTGAAGTGTGAATTGCAGCAGTTCCTGGCCTTGCAAGTCGGAGACGGGAGTGTATGTGCCGTTGGCATATCTGCTCTCGCGCAGCGCGTTGAGGTCGGCCAAAGCCTTTGTGGCGGCAGACGCGTCGCCCGATACGCTCTTCCTGGCATAAGCCTCGGCGCGGTTGAGGTAAGCCTCGGCCATGCGCAGTCCGTGTTCACCATCATATTGCGAGTTGAAGGAGACCTTGGTCACTAAGAATGAAGACGCATACTTGTTCACGTATTTATTATATCGCAGGTCGTTTGTCTGGTCATACAGCGTGGCGACTTTCATGTCGAGCGTATAAGGAATGGCCGTGCTCCAGATGTCGTTCCTGTTTATGTATTCGCTGTCATAGAACTTGCCTCCGTAGTTCCATACAACCTCCGAGCTTGACGCGTTGTAAACGATGGCGTCCTTGCCGATGAGTGAGTTGAAGTCGGTGAGCTGTGGGCCGTTCTTTATGGCCTTGTCTGCCTCGGCTATGCACTCGTCCCATTTCTCCTCATACAGGTAGAGGCGTGAGAGGAGCAGGTCTACGCACTCGGCCGTCACGCGGTAGTGTGTGGTGGGCTTGTAGTCTTTCAGCTCGTCCTTCGCCTGTTTCAGTTCGCTCTCTATGAAGTCATACGTCTGGCGCAGCGTTGAGCGTGATGGATAGGCGTCGTCTACTGCCGACGACGTTATGAGGCTTATGCCAAGGTTGTTGTCGGGGTCGTTGGCGTAGGGTTGGCAATATATTGACGCGAGCTTTAGGAAATAGTATGCCCTGAGCAGCCGCGCCTGTCCTTTCAGGTTTTGCTTAGCCTCGGTGCTGCCCGTCATCTGATCAACATAGTCGAGAGTCACATTGCAACCTTTTACGAGGGTGTAATAGTTTTTCCATGAGTTCTCGTCGTTTATAAACGATAGCGTGCCCTCAAACATGTCGGGATCGTAGGTGAACACCGGCTGGCCAATCTTCAGGCGGTCGGCGTAGTGGTCGTCGGTCAACCCGTTGTTCTGCACCTCGTCGGTCAGGAGGTTGAGGTATGAGTCGGAAACTAAGTTGTAGGGATAGCCATCGTGGAAGAACGTGGCTTGGAGGTCTTCCACTGTGGAAGGCTTGATCTCGTCTTGGCTCGACTCCTCAAAGAAGCTGCCACAGGAAGACAATGCCATGGCCATAACCCCGGCGAGACACCATCTTGATATAATAGTTTTCATCTTTATTGTCGTTTATGCGTTGTTAATGATTAGAAAGCCACATTGAGATTGAGCGACAGCGAGCGTGTCCTTGGCTGTTGGCCCATCGCCACTTCTGGGTCACGTCCCTTGAAGTCGCCGGTGTGTATTATGAAGAGGTTGGTCACCGATGCGCCGATAGACAGGCTTTGGAGGCGCAGGTGGCGTTTCACCCATTTGTAGGGCACGCTGTAGCTCAGTCCCAGGTTGTTGCAGGCGAGCGACGTGGTAGAGGCTATGCGGTCGGTGCTGTAGTTGTACATCTGGTACACCGTGGCGTATTCGCCGTTGGGCAGCTGCTGGCTCTTCACGTTGATGTCGGGCAGTCCGGGCAGGCTTGAGTTGGTGTTTTCGGGTGTCCATCTGTTCACGAGCTCATTGGTGAGGTTCTCAAACTCTGATGGCAGGTATGTGCTTTGGTAAGCCGACTGCAAGAACGTCTTGCCGCCCACGCGCAGGTAGAGCGACGTGTTCAGCGACAGGTCCTTGTACCTGAATCCCATGCTTATGCCTCCGGTGAAGTCGGGGTCTATCTTTCCTGCGTACACCATGAAATTGGTCGGGTCTTTCTTCTCCTCGGCGGTCAGGTTGTCGGCCATGCTCAGGTCAATGATTGGGTAGCCGGTCTTCGGGTCCACGCCGTCATACTTGAATGCCCAGAACGAGGAAGCCGCATAACCTTTCTTGTAGAAGTTGCCCGACGTGACGTATGAGTACGACTGGCTCTGCAGTCCCACCTTTGTCACCTCGTTGAAGTCTTTCGACGTGTTCAGGCTTACGTTCCATGTGAAGTTCTTTGTGCGCACGGGCGTGAATCCCACGGTGAGCTCATATCCTGAGTTTTTCATGCTGCCGCCGTTCACGGGCATCGTCTCCATGCCATATTCGTAAGGGATGTTGAGTGTGGTAATGAGGTCGGTGGCCTTCTTGGTGTAATATTCGAAGCTGAGGCGCACCTTGCTCTCAAACAGTCCGAAGTCCACGCCATAGTTTTGCGAGAATGTCTTTTCCCAGCGCAGGTCATTGTATGGCAGGTTGGATA
>ERZ1023679.110-NODE-110-length-14875-cov-10.386167_pt1 | contig 14875 bp, 9 predicted proteins | sample MGYA00380344_ERZ1023679 | MGnify/ENA primary metagenome ERZ1023679 (study PRJEB33179, sample SAMN07448986) | human gut metagenome | biome: Human-gut; feature: Human associated habitat; material: Faeces | host: Homo sapiens | place: India: Bhopal | collected...
GAGCATTGTTTCTGCACAAGAAATACGTCGTACGCAAGAAACGAATGCGGGTGAGGTGATACGCCGAGTGCCAGGTGTGAGCCTCATCGACGACAAGTTCGTCATGGTACGTGGACTGTCTCAGCGTTACAACAATGTTTGGGTCAACGGAGGAGCGGTGCCCAGTTCGGAGGCCGACTCAAGGGCATTCTCCTTCGACATCATCCCCAGTTCACAAATTGACAATCTTACTATCGTGAAAAGCCCAACCGCAGAATATCCTGCCGACTATTCGGGCGGTTTTATCATCGTCAACACCAAAGAGATTCCGGCAGAAAACAGTTTTTCTTTATCTGTAGGTGGAAACTGGAACACAGCTTCAGCCTTCCAGGACTTTGCTTACTCTAAAGGTTCGGCAACCGACTTCCTGGCTTTCGACAACGGGATGCGGAGCATTCACGGAGGTATCAATGCCTCCTTGGCTCCTCAGCTCGATGCCAACGGCAGCCCGATAGACAACTATGCCACATCCCTCTTGGGCAACCACCTGAACAACGACTGGATGGTAAAGAGCAAGAAGCCCCTGGGCGACCTGAAGTTGGCAGCCAGCCTGAACCACCGATGGATGTTGGGAGGCAGAACACTCGGCATGCTTGCCGCACTGAACTACACCAATGAATATCGCACCTACGAGAAGATGGAGAACAACCTCTTTGGTATCTACGATGCAGCTAACGACAAGCCCAACTATCTGCGTCATTCTGTCGACGACCAATATAATAATAATGTCAGACTCGGAGCCATGCTCAACTTCACCCTCCTCTCCAAGAACGGCAACCACAAGTACCAGCTCAAGAACATCTTCAACCAGTTGGCTACAAGCCGATATACCTGGCGTGACGGTGTGAGCGCACAGTCGAACCTGGAACGAAGTGCTGAGTATTACTACCGCAGTCGAACTACATATAACGGTCAGCTTACCGGCAAGCACACCTTCACCAGCGATGCCCTTGACTGGAGTATCGGGTATGCGTATGCCAACCGTCATTTGCCTGACCGTCGTAGATATCTCATCGACGATGCTCTCGAATCGGGCGTATACGCCCTGAGCACCGGAAACGACATATCTCGCGAGTGGACACAACTCGACGAGCACATTCTCTCTCTTGGCATCAACGACAAGCACCACTTCAAGTTTGGCAACTTTGAGCCAGACTTGCAGGTGGGTGCCTATGGAGAGTATCGAAGCCGCCAGTACCAGACTCGCAATTTTATCTACAACTGGAATGTTTCTGACAATAATATGCCATCCGACTTCCGCCACAGCGACATTCCTACCCTTCTTTCCAATGAGGAGAATATGGGCTACGACAAACTGTACTTGCTTGAGCAGAAGCAGATGCGCAACAACTATCGCGGACACAACACATTAGGCGCAGGATACCTTACCTTGTCTCTCCCCTTTGGGCAGTTTGGCATCCACGCTGGTGTCCGCTTTGAGCACAACGACATGGAGCTGATCTCCAATACCCGCGACTACGAAAAGAGCGAGACAAGCCGCCACTACAGAACCAGCGACTTCTTCCCTTCACTCAATACCACCTACAAGTTGAACGACCAGCATCAGATTCGTCTGTCGTATGGCCGCAGCATCAACCGACCTGAGTTCCGCGAGGTTTCATCATCTGTTTACTACGACTTCGACCTGGCAAGCAACGTGCAGGGAAATACAGAGTTGAAGAACTGCTATGTCGACAATCTCGACTTGCGCTACGAATGGTATCCATCAAGAGGCGAACTTATCTCACTGGCTGTCTTCTACAAGCACTTCGACTCGCCCATAGAATGGACCTACACCGTGGCTGGCGGTACCGACCTCATCTATTCATACAAGAACGCCAAGAGTGCCAGCAACTACGGAATAGAGTTGGATATCCGCAAGAGTCTCGACTTCATAGGTCTTCGCGACTTCAGCTGGTCGTTCAATGGAGCCCTGATCAAGAGCAAGGTGCAGTTTGAGAAAGGAGCCAAAGAGGAGAACAGACCCATGCAGGGACAGTCGCCCTACCTCATCAACACCGGACTCTTCTATAAGAACGAGCCACTCAAGATGGACATTGCCCTGCTCTACAACCGCATCGGAAAACGAATCATCGGTGTGGGAAGAAGCGAAGGAAGCTCTGGCGACGACTCCAATGCACGAGTGCCCCACAGCTACGAGATGCCTCGCAACACCATCGACCTCTCGTTTGCTAAGAAGTTTGGCAGCCACCTGGAACTGAAACTCAACATCAGAGACCTGCTGGCAGAAAAAGTTTACTACAAGCAGTTTGCCGACGTGACCTACAGCGATGGACGAACCAAAGAGGTAGAGGAGATTACAAGATGCTACAAACCTGGCAGAAACATAGGTTTGCAGGCGATATATAAATTTTAGAAAGAAGTTTAGCAAAGGTAACAACTCAGCCCCCTATAGCCATAAGTAGTTACTTTAATACGATACAAATTGTTTTCAGTTCGTTATGATTTGTTCTGTCTCTATGATTAAATTTCCGTTCCATTGTTTGGAAATGTCTGTTCAAAGGCTTTGAACCGACATTCAAAGGCTCTGAACGTACATTCAAAGGCTTTGAACGGACATTCAAAGGCTTTGAACAGAGATTTTATAAGGCAAAGAAAACATTTATATAGTATAAGAGTAAGATTTCTGTGGTTTAAAAAGAAAATATTAGATGTTTGTTAAATAAAAAATTTAAAACAAGAAACAATGATGAACAAGATGTATTTAATGGGATGCATAGGCATTCTCGCAGCATCTGCCATGTTGAGCAGTTGCAGCAGTGACGACGAGGGTAATGGAGGTAGCACTACCGAGTACAAGTGGACTACCAATGGTGGTCTTAAGGCTTGCGACCACATTCTCTTCGAAACTGACAACAAGGAGAACGCCAACGGAACACAAATCGGAAACGGCGACCAGGAATTCGTTTTCACAGGAAAGCAGACTTTGAAGAAAGGCACTTATCTCCTCAAGGGATGGGTATATATCGCAGATGGCGCTGAGCTCACCATCGAACCAGGAACGATCATCAAGGGCGACAAGCAGACCAAGGCTGCCCTCATCGCAGAGCGTGGCGGTAAACTCATCGCCAAAGGTACAGCCACAGAGCCTATCGTCTTCACATCTGAAGAAGCTGCAGGCAACAGAAAGCCTGGCGACTGGGGTGGTGTCATCCTCTGCGGTAAGGCTAAGAACAACCAGACACAGCAACAGATAGAGGGTGGTCCTCGTACACAACATGGCGGTACCGACGATACCGACAATTCTGGAGCATTAAGCTATGTCCGCATCGAGTTTGCAGGTTATCCTTTCCAGAAGGATAAGGAGATCAATGGTCTTACCTTAGGTTCTGTAGGTTCTAGCACACAGATTGACCACGTTCAGGTATCTTACTCTAATGATGATTCCTTCGAGTGGTTTGGTGGTACTGTGAATTGCAAGTACCTCGTTGCCTACAAGGGCTGGGATGACGACTTCGATACCGACAACGGTTTCTCAGGAAAGGTACAGTATGGTCTCTCTATCCGCGACAGCAAGATTGCCGACACCTCTCAGAGCAATGGTTTCGAGAGCGACAACTGTTCTGACGGTGCTACCGTGGATCCTCGCACTACAGCCACCTTCTCCAACATCACCTTCGTAGGTCCAAAAGTTTTGGATGACAAGTTCCAGAACAATACAAACTATATCAACGCCGGTGCATACAATCCCAACAACGGTTCTGCCCTCGGCAAGTTCCAGGCAGCCATGCAGATTCGCCGTTCTTCTAACCTCAACTGCATCAACTCTGTAGCCTTAGGCTGGCCTATCGGCTTGATTATCGACGGTGAGAAGGGTGAAACAGTTCAGAATGCCAAGGACAAGAAGTTCAAACTCCAGAATGTTTATTTCGCAGGTATGGACGCGATAGGAACCGATGCCAACAAAAAGTATGAGGATTACCTCTACGATGCTGTCAACAAGAAGGACATCGACAAGAATCAGCAGTCATACAGCCACACCTTCTTCAGTTCAGAACCAACCAACAAGTACTTCGCATCATGGACCTCACTGGTAAGTGCCGACGGTTACACTCCTATCGCTGGCAGCCCTCTGCTCAGTGCAGCATCATTCTCTGGCTGGACAGGCTTTGATGTAGTAAGCTTCATCGGCGCATTCGATGGCAGCAACAACTGGCTGAACGGCTGGACCAACTTCGACCCTCAGAACGCAAGATACTAACTAATCGATTCTTTTTTGACTATAAGGAGTTCTATGTATCGGGCATGGCGCAAGCGATTTGCGCCATGCTTTTTTGGGAACTGTAACTCGAAGATGATTGTATTAACCATAGTGGCAACAAAGTTATGGATGTCCAACACAACAACTTAGTGACGGGGAAAATAACTTGATACGATTTGAGTGAAATTAGTCGAATATAGCAGATACAGAATATAAAGGATAATTAGCAAGCCAATCCTGCTCTCTATAAGGTGACATGGATAGGCGCATACCTTTCAATCCCTGATTGCGCTCCACAAACACCCTCAGACTCTTAGCCTGCAAATTCTCCTCAGCCTTTACTTCTATCGGAATGATTCTTTCCTCATCCTGCACCAGGAAATCTATTTCACCACGTGAATTTTCTGCCGACCAATAAAAGTCGTCCTTAAAAGTGTGGAAAATCGCACAAAGTCGTCCTTAAAAATGTATTTACAGCAGCCATTTCCAGACAGACAGCCCCAAAATGAAGGGTGAAGAGATTTGATGGAATAACCTATACATAGACTATTACTACTCGATTAATTATATAAAAAAGGCCAATATTGCTTATTTTCTAAATAAAAGCATTAACTTTGCATTTTATTCTAAAAAGTTATATATATATGAAAAAAATTGTTTTGTTAACAATGTTGCTTGTATCTACAAGCACATTCATGATGGCTCAGACTCCTATTGAGCAAGCAAGAGAAAAAGCCAAGGCTTTGATTAAGGGCGGTGTAACAGACATCAGCAAGATTCTCCCTAAACACGAATCAGATGATGACGAGGATGTTGATGATGATGACGATTCTACAATAGACCCATTAGAAGGAAAATCGGAAGAATACATCCGAGGCTTTAATGATGCCAGACGAAAGACTTATGAAGAGCAGAAAGCTTCATTTACGAAAGCTGGTATAGACTTCAATCAAACAGCTCTTAGTAAGCTCAGAATGGATTCTGTTGGTATCTATGCTAACATAGATAACAGTCTTGTTGCTATGAAGCATATAGACTTCAAAGAAATAGAAAGAACTGGATATATCAATCCGTTTAAAGACAAGGAACTTATCACGTTCGAAGGTAAGACTTCGCCTTATGCTTTTGTTGGTGGCAAGGCTACTTTTCGCATTTATTTCACGCATGATAGAAATAGTATCTCTGAGTATTATGATATGTTCTCCAGTGACTATAGCATAGACGATTTCTTTGTGGTAAAATTCAAGTCTGTAGGAAAAGGCAGACAAATGACCAGTGCTGTTGTTCATTCCAACAGAATTGAAGGTGCCAAGGAAGATAAATCTGTAAAATTAGAAGTGAAAAAAGTTTCTGATAACGTTTATGACTTGACAGTAGAAGGACAGCCTGGAGAATACTGTCTTACTTACAACAATAAGCAAGGCAATACCAGTAATGGGATGAAGAACTCAGGCAGTAAGAAAGTCTTTGACTTCACCATTAAATAAATTGAGTTTAAGGGATGCTCCGATTAGTAGCATCCCTTAAATAATTCTATATAGCGAGTATTATCAGTAAATTAGTATTTATCCACGTACGGTTATTAGTAAATAGCGCCGCAGAATTATTAGTATTTACCACGTAAAAATAGCACTAAATTCTGATATTCATGATGATTCGTTATATTTTTAATAGAGATTTTATTGGTCTTGACATTCTGCTTTTCTCTAAAAGGAAAAACAGAAAACGTCAAAATATAACCTAAATTAATTTGGTGACGCGGCGTTTTCTTCGTATCTTTGCCGCAAAATATGCGGCGTTTTTGGATAAATAATGCCGCAAGAGTATAAAAACTTCTTTATTAAGATTATTGCATGAAAAAACGACATAACAGAAAAAAACGCATGGCACAATATGCCATGTATGCATACTGTTTTTTTGCGATTCTTTCACTCGTAAACACGGTTTGTAGAAGTCTTGGTGTTGCAGTCAACATTCCATCCATCTTACTCACCATCAAACAATGGGTATTAATGCTTGCCACCATAGCATTATGGGGAATATTCCGATTAATACAACCAAGAAACGAAAAGTTGCTGCGACGTTGCTGCGAGGTGATGGTATTTTACTATGTGTTTTCATTCGTCCTGTCAATATGTTTTAAGTTCAACCTAATACCCATGACACAAAATGGCTTGATAACCAGGACTGCAACTATCCTCACTTGGACAGAAAGCAGCATCGGCTTGCTCTCTGTCATCGCATCACTGATTGCCGGTTGCCATTTAGGAAGAAAACATAAAGGAAACATGCACCAACTGGGCACAGCACTTATCCTGGTTTTCATCGTATGGCTGATATGTGTAAACATCCTCCCAACCACTATGTTTTATCTATTGGGAATCAGTCATCCTACAGCCTTCACCTGTGTCAATATGTTCTCTGCTTTTTCCAACACACTCGTTTATATATACGCATACTATAGAATGTATCGCACTATAAACAACTGATTACGATTTAAGAAGTAGGGTTTATTCAGCCTTCTATTAAGCCACAGGTTGGTCATCTGTCATGACCCCAAAAGGGAATAAGAAGTGAAAAGAATAGCAAAAATCTATAAAATATCTGTTTCTTTTGGTAGAGTCTTTAAATAGCCGTATCTTTGCACCATAAAAACAGCAACAAGATGGCAAAGATATTGATTATAGAAGACGATTTGGCATTTGGAACCATGATTCAGACATGGCTCAGAAAGAAAGGTTTCGAAGTAGAGAATGCCACATCGGTTGGTGCTGCCTTGAAGTTGTTGCAGGAAGACAGCCAGCGCGATCTGATTCTCTCTGACCTCAGACTTCCCGACCACGACGGACTCACCACACTGAGATGGCTCCACAAACAGGGCCTTCACATTCCCTTTATCGTCATGACAAGCTATGCAGAGGTACAGAACGCTGTGCTCGCCATGAAATCGGGAGCCAATGACTATGTGGCTAAACCGTTTCATCCCGACATACTGTTAGAGAAAATCAATGAGGCTATCAAGCAAGCCACATCGGCACCTGTTCCGGCAAACTCTCCTGCCACACCGACTCAACAAGAAACCCCTCAGCAAACTACCACACAGCCCGACGAAGACGAGGCGCCCAAATACATAGAAGGCAAGAGTGAAGCCTCGCAACAGCTATATAGATATGTGTCACTCGTAGCACCTACCCCTATGTCGGTACTGATACTCGGAGCAAGCGGCACAGGCAAGGAATATGTGGCGCATCGCATACACGAATTGAGCAGCCGTGCCGACAAGCCCTTCTTCGCCATAGACTGTGGAGCCATACCAAGAGATGTAGCTGCATCCGAATTCTTCGGTCATGTGAAAGGCGCCTTTACTGGAGCCGAACAAGACAAGAAGGGAGCTTTCGAAGTAGCCAACGGAGGAACACTCTTCCTCGACGAGATGGGAAACCTGAGCTATGATGTGCAGGTGCAACTGCTTCGTGCCCTGCAGGAGAGAAAGATAAGACCCGTGGGAGGAACTAAGGAAATCGACATCGATATCCGACTGGTGTGCGCCACCAACGAAAACCTGGCACAGAGAGTGGCTGAGGGACAGTTCCGCGAAGACCTCTTCCACCGCATCAACGAGTTCACCAGCTATATGCCCGAACTGAAAGACCGCGGCACAGACCTCTTCCTCTTCGCCAACCTCTTCGTCAAGCATGCCAACAAGGAGTTGGGACGGCACGTGCTCGGGTTCGACGACAAGGCTTCAGAGATGATTGCCTCGTACAGCTGGCCCGGCAACCTGCGCGAACTCAACAACGTGATGAAGCGTGCCACCCTGCTGACCAAGGGAAACTATATCGGCAGGACTGAACTCCAGCAGAGCATGAGTCATCTGCAACAACCCACAGAGACACTCACTTTGCGGGATGAGCAAACCGAGTTGCAACGCATAGAGGCAGCCCTGAAAACCGCCAATGGCAACAAGAGCAAGGCTGCTCAACTGTTGGGAGTGGACAGAAAAACCCTCTACAACAAAATCAAGAAATATAATCTGTAGACCTCTGCAACTTCCTATAACACATAGCAAGGACGGACTGTAAACCCAATGGGGTTCATAGTCCGTCCTTGCTGTATGATAGTTTTTCTATCATGTCCCGACATCCTGTGCCAATTCCCCATTCCACAACAGACTTCCACAATTTTTTGGGGAAATATTCCACACTCTTTCCACACTTTCCACACTTCCCCACTTTTTGGCACGACCATTCCAACCTCTGATTATCAAACACTTAGCAAACTTTCTTCATTTTTGGCACGCTGATTGTGATATTAGATAGTGAACTCGCAAACGAACTGAATGTTCAACAAGAGTTTCAACAGAGAATATAAACAAAAATAGAATATTAACAATTTAAAACATTACAATTATGAAGAAGTTATTTTTCGCAGTTATCGCAGCAGCATTCGTTTTCGTATCAGCAAACAACGTATTTGCAAGTAACAAAATGATCAGCACATCAGCTTACGAGCCAACTGATACAGTAGCTCCTGCCGACACTACAGAGACTACAACAGACACTACAACAGAGAAGCCAGCGGAAGCATCTTTGGTAATGTCACTCAGCGACATCGAGCCAACTGACACAGTAGCACCAGCCGAGACTCCAGCTCCAACAGAGACTCCTGCTCCTGCTGACACAACAAATACTCCAGCCGACTCAACAGCAGAACAGGCTCAGTAAACCGCTCCATCTTCAAAAAACAGTATACATGCAGCTTTTAAATGAAAATATCTTGTCTTCTCTTCCGAAGGCAAGATATTTTTTTGTATTTTTGCACCATGATAAAAAACAATATTCCTCTCAAAGTAGCCTTAGGATATGCTGCCGTAGCCGTGGTGATGGCCCTGGCAGTAGCGCTCGTATACAGCAACACGCAGTCTATCCTGAACATCGACAAGGCTTCACGTGACTATACCCACAAGCGCAATATGGCCGACAGCCTGGTGTACAGCCTGCTCGACGTGAGCAACAACGAACGTTCCATCTATATGGAGACATCGGGAAACTGGGAGGAACTCAACCACTCCATCTCAGAAGCCAAGGTGCAGGCACTCAAACTCAAGGCGCTGGAAAAGGACTCCCTGCAGAAAGCACGCATGGACACCCTCGTCAGTCTGCTCAACCTGAAACAAGTCAACCTGAAGCAACTCCGGAGAGTGTTGATAGCCAACAATCATGAGAGCTTTCTTCACGAAAAGGTGAGCAATCTGAGCAGCGGAAAAGACTCGGTAGTGGTGCACCCCAAGACTGCACAAACCCATGAGAACAAAAGGACAACCGTTGAGGTGGTGAAGACCCGAAAAGGCTTCTTCCGCCGACTCGCCGACGCCTTCAAGAAAGGCGCCACCGACACCATAGCCATACACAATGATGTCAACCAAACTACAACCGACTCGATTTCCACACCTGTCGACATCGCCGGAGAGGTGGCACAGGTGCTATCGCAGATAGGACAGGAAGACAAACAGAACACACAGAAGAAGGAGAAAGCAGTAAACAAAGAGGTGAGCGACCTGCAGAAAGTGAACGCCCAGCTTGCCGAACGTACTTCGCACTTGCTCAACACCATCCGCCAAAGCGAGATGCAGTCCATGCAGCAGGCTTTAGGCAAAGCGCTGAATGCCCGCCGTTCACTCCTGTGGCAGATCACCCTTATGGCTTTGCTTGCCATGACCGCCGCCGTAGTCTTGCTGTGCTACATCTTCAAAGACACCAAGAAGGAACGCATCTATCGTGAGAACTTAGAAGAGGCCAACACCGAGATTCAGCGCATCATGAACCAACGCGAAAGACTCCTTCTTACCATCACCCACGACATCAAGGCTCCCGTGGCTTCCATTTCGGGCTTCATCGACCTGATGAGAGAACATGTGAGCGACGAGAAAGGCATGAACTATATCGACAACATAGCCAGCTCTGCCAGCCATCTGTCAAGATTGGTGGCCTCGCTCCTCGACTATCACAAATTGGAGAACGGACTGCTGGAACTCCATCCCACCAGTTTCTCGCCAGCCTCGCTCATTCAGCAATGCACCGAAGGCATGAGGATGCAGGCAGAGAAGAAGAACCTGATGCTAAGTTCCTCTTATCAGGATAAGGCTGCCGAGCTGCAAGGATTAGTAGCCGATGCCGCAATCACCTATCAGGCAGATGCTTTCCGCATCCGTCAGGTGTTGGACAACCTCATCAGCAACGCCATCAAGTACACCGTGAAAGGAAAGGTTACTGTCACTGCCCTCGTCAAGCCAGCCTCATCGGCAGGCATCTGTCACCTTATTATAAAGGTAGAGGATACGGGCATGGGCATGACTTCTGATGAATGTCGAAAAGTGTTCCAGGCTTTCACACGTCTCAAGGACGCACAGGGCATAGAAGGCACAGGCTTAGGACTGTCCATCACCCATGAACTCGTCACTCTCTTAGACGGACATATCAGTCTGCAATCAGAGAAAGGCATCGGCTCCACCTTTACCATCACCCTTCCTATCAGGCAGAATCCTCCTTCCGTTCAGGAAGCCTCAACGAGCGAAGCTGCCGAAAAGCAGCCGGCAAGTATCAGCGCCGCGGGCACAGAACTGTCATCAGCGAACCAGCAGCCCCTTGCCAACCATAAGATTCTGATCCTCGACGACGACCGTCTGCAGCTGCAACTGCTTCAGGAGATGCTGCACCGCAAGGCCAATGACGACTGGCAGATATTTGCCTGTCAGCATGTTACCGAGGCTCTTACCATTCTGCACAACGAGCAGCCCGCCCTGATGCTGATGGATATAGAAATGCCAGAGATGAACGGAACGGAGATTATCCGCATGATCAATCACAGACACATGAAGGTGATAGCCATGACAGCCCACGACATCAGCATCAAGGAAGAACTGACGGAGGCTGGCTTCGACGACTGCCTGTTCAAGCCCTTCCGTCCTGAAGCCTTAGAGAGTTTGTTGGCTCCTGCTGCCCGAGAAGCTGCTACAGAAGAGCCTGCCGCTGAAGAAACAACTGCAGAAGAGCCTGCCGCCGATGTATCTGCCCGTGAAAGGCTGTCTTCACTTTTGATCTTTGCCGGAGGCGACAAGGAAGCGGAGATGGAGATTGTGAAAACCGTGACGGAAGAAATGGAAACTTACCGGGAATCGTTGAACAAGTATCTGCCTGCTGCCGAAAAGGAAAAAGAGGCACAGGAGAACAATACACAGGCGGTACAGGTGGAACTCAGCCAGGAGGACAAGCAGAATGTGTCAAGAATCGCCCACAAACTGCAACCCATAGCCCAGATGATGCAGGCGGAATGTCAACAGCAGCTGCTGGCTCTCTCGCCCGAGCACATCAGCGAACAGGAAGACAAAAAAATCCGAGCATACATCCAGGCCGTCTTCGACGACTTAGGAAATATGCTCGGAGAGTTGAGAAATATTCTTTCTGAGTAATCGTTCTTACAGTTCCACATTGTCTATGTGGAATTTCATGAGTCCGGCAGGCACCTTCACCATGACCTCATCGCCGGCTTTCTTGCCCAAGAGAGCCTGTGCGATGGGCGACTTGATAGAGATTTTTCCACTATGAAGGTCTGCCTCGTGAGGATTCACTATGGTGTAGGTCATGCTGCACTTATTGGCCACATTAGTAATCTTCACCTTGCTCAACAGTCCCACCTTGTCGCTTTGCAGTCGCGACTTGTCTATTACGCGGGCATTCTCCAGAATCTTCTGCTTGAAACTGATTCTGCTCAACAGCTTGCCCTGCTCTCGCTTGGCAGCATGATACTCAAAGTTCTCGCTGAGGTCGCCCTTGTCGCGTGCCTCGGCTATGGCGTCACGCACAGCAGGCAGTTCCACCTTTACCATGTGTTGAAGTTCAGCCACGAGCTCATCGTAGCCTTCCTGAGACATATATTCCATAATGTTTTTTTCCGTTTTGTTTTATTCTTCGGCGTGCAAAGGTACGGAGAAATCATGAAAAAGCCAAGACTTTGCCCGAGTTTTACGCAAAAAGACATTGGTTTAACAATTAGCAAGATTGCACTGGGAGGGCAGGCATCTTGCTAATTATGGGCGGGCAAGATGCCACGCCCTCCCCAGTTCCAACCTGCTAAATCGTAAGGATTTAAAAAGGGTGCATCAAAACCCACGTTGTGATGCACCCTTTGATAGATGAATAAAAATTATTGTTTACTTGATAACAACCTTTCTTGTTGTACCATCAGACATCTTGATGATGTTGATGCCCTTCTGCAAGGTGTTGATCTTCATACCATTGATAGTGTAGATACCATTTACAGCACTTGCTGATGGACGGTTCTCGATGTTCTCGATGCCAGTAGCTACGCCAGTACCCTTTCTTGAAATACCCAAGATGGTGATATAACCACCGCCACCATAGGTCTTTGTGAACTCTACATTCTTCACTTCCTTCGACTTATCAGTCTTCATAGTGTACTCATAGAGGCGAATCTTACCTGTATCGATATCGTCTTGGTAATATGGAAGGTTCTGCTTAGTGATAATACGACCCAAACCATATACAGCCTCGCTACCTGATGGAGAATCGGTATACCAATCCTGAGGAGTATAACGCTCATTATAGGTATGAGTATTGTCTGTGTAATATGCTGTAGCAACAAGACTTGCATTACCATTTGCAGAGACAACGAGGAAGTAAAGCTCCTCACATTTCTCTGGATTTTCAAACTCCAATGTACCAGCAGAGAAGTTAGACTTAAGAGTGAGCGCATTCTTCTTACTAAAGTCAGCTATCTGGAACTGAGTTCCATTTGCTGTTGTTACGATACCATTGCTGCCACAAAGAGCACCTTCCTTCTGAACGCCCTCAGTATAGAATACCCATCCCTGGTTGTCGAGAATATTGTCAGAGAACTGTTTTGAAGGCTTGCCCTCAGCGATAACGTCAGCATTCCAACCTGATTTCACTACTACTGGAGCTACAGCTGGCATAGCAGCAGCAAACTGCTCATAAGCCTCAACCTCAGCCAAAGAAGGATAGAAGTATGGATTCAAGTTACAGATCACTGCGATATACTTAGTCTCCTCGAAGTCTGGCAAGATGTACTCCAACTCAGATACCTCACCCAGGTCAGAGAATGTCTTCACGCGAGTCAAGTTATTGATATCGTTACCTACAGCGATGCTAATCTCCTTGTTTACGATACCTGTTTCATCGTTATCATTTGTACCCTTGTTGTTGTTAGGGATGTGGATAGCAACCTTAGAGAGATTCCAAGACTTACCATCTGGAGCTGTAAAGATAGCCCATGCGTCATCTTTATGAGTAGAAGGTGTCTCGATAACTTGAAGAGCGTCAGTAGCCTTGTCACCATCTGTCAAGCCAGGGATATCGAACTTGTCGAATGTAACACCGAATCCACCATTACCCTGATAGTGACGAACCTCAGCAGTAGCACCAGTCAAGATGTTAGGCTGTGTATTAGAATCGATACTGATATTCACAACACGCTCCTTGTATGTACCACCATTATCTACTGTGATAGTGAGTTTCTCAACACCCATCTTCATACCTGCTGTTACAGGGATGGTGAATGTGCAGTTAGCCTGATCCTCTGTGATAGTACCAACCTTCAAACCAGCAGTTGACTTCACACGGCAAGCGAATTTAGGATCTCTTGGATCACCATTCAAGTCGTAAGTTACAACGATGTTCTGTGTCTCACCAGCGTTCATCTTCATCTCAGAAGAAGGAACCGAAATAGACATATTGTTGTCCTCAGAACCGAATACCTGGAACTCCCAAATACGGAGAGTACCATTAGCCTCAGGAATCAACTTCACATAACGTGCCTTGAAAGGAGGAATATAGTCATACTTGATGCTCTCTTTTACACGGTTTTCAGCATCAACCACTGTTGTCCAGGTCTCACCGTCGTTAGACAGCTGAATCTTATAGTTGTTGATCTGGTCAACACCATACTCAGGACCAGAGTTACCATCATAGATACAGAAACCATAGATACGATATGCGCTCTGGCAATCGAAGATAGCCCAACGGTCGCTCTGCAATGTACACCACTTACCGCTTGTCTCTTGTGGATAAACTTCACCATCGATAATCTTCCAAGGTGTCTCAGTACTATTAGTAGAGTTAGAGAATTTAACCACAGTCTTGTTCTGTACTACGTTGTAAACGGTTGCAGCGTCTTCTTTAGCAATAACGTCGATAACTTGCTTAGTGGTTTCAGATGTACCAACAACGTTAGTAACCTTTACAGTAACTTTCATCTTACCTGGCTTCTTAGCCACTACGTAGATTGTCTCCTCATTAGTAGCAGTACCTGGCTTGAACTCCAAGCCCTCTGGCAAAATCCACTCCCAAGCTGTAGGTCTACCTGTACCCTTAGCTGTGATATGTGTAGATTCACCTACTTCGAGGTAGCTCTTACCCAAAGAGAAGGTAACTACAGGAGCTGTACCCTTAGGATAGTTGAGCTTGATGCTCTTAGCAGGCTGCTGCTTCATATCCTTCATGACAGGAACTACTTCCATCTCGAGGAAATTATCTACGCCATTACGAACGAATGTAGGAACATAGAAAGCCTCGCCAC
>ERZ1023679.118-NODE-118-length-14424-cov-22.291182_pt1 | contig 14424 bp, 6 predicted proteins | sample MGYA00380344_ERZ1023679 | MGnify/ENA primary metagenome ERZ1023679 (study PRJEB33179, sample SAMN07448986) | human gut metagenome | biome: Human-gut; feature: Human associated habitat; material: Faeces | host: Homo sapiens | place: India: Bhopal | collected...
CCCAATCCTTGATCCACTGAATCAAACTCTTCAACTTGCCATTGTCGTCCCAATCGCTCTCCAAGTTATAATCATTGATGAAGAGTTTCAATTTCTCAGGGTCACCATTATGGGCGGCAAAACTCTTGCGAGCATCAGCCACGGCTAAGCGAACATAGTCGATGTCGCCGAGATAATCCTGCCAGTAGAAGCAGTTCTTCTTGTCGTCAGCAGAAGCTGTAGCAGCATGCTGCAAGTCGTACTTGCCATCACCATCTTTATCGTCACCAGAAAGGGCCTCGTTTACAACTTCCCAAGATGTAACATAACCATTAGTAGCCTCCATCATACCATCAATCCACTTGCCCATTGCATCAGTAAGACGAGATTTCTTCTCTTCGTCCGTAAGAGGAATAGAATTAGACTTAGTAATCTTGCAAACTCTAACAGAATGAACATCCAAAGTAGCATCAGCTGTCTGAGGCTTAAGAATGATGTCATAATTACCACCTTCTACTTTAGGCATTTCGATTTTTACCGAATGACGACCTGCAGCTACAGGCACTTTGGCTGTAATAGCTTGAGCTGTGCCACCCCAACCATTTTGCATGGTGAGATCTACACCACTTGCATCCTTATCAGAAGTAAGGTCTAAATAAACAACATAGTCACCTTCATCTAATTCATTATCGCCACCTGGCATAACAAAGAATTGAGACCAATCGCCTGTAGGAACAAAGTGGATAGCTCCATTAATAACAGGAGGTGTACAACCCATAGCATAGAATGGGAAATCACCATCAGTATAAGTTTCCTTATGAACCTCGGTCTCGATTTCCATTACCGGAGCCTCAGAATGAGTAACTTTTACCCACTTACAAGAAATGTCTCCTGCAAAATCTCCTGGTTGGAAAACGACAAAAGCTTTTTCTGTTGTTAATCCACTAAATGTTACAGATTGCTCTTTCCACTGTGTAGAAACTGACATTTTCTGGGATGTTGTTGCTCCCCAGTTACCCGTCTGCACATCAATCTGTCCATCTTCTGAAGCCTTGATCATAGCTGTTACCTTATATTCTCTCTTGGCATCAACATCTACAGGATAATTGTCAACTACAAAATACTGATACCATTTTCCAGGATATTTGCTAATCAAAATTCCATCTTTGATTTCAGGAGTATAGTCCATTACATAAAAAGGGAAACTATTCATTTTAGAAAAGTCGGTATAAGCATCTACCTTATCAACTTTCTGACTAGGGTCTACCTGAATTTCCTTATCTGCAATAAGTTTACTAAGATACTTCTTGTTCTGCTGAGAATGCCAAGCAAGCGTATGACCATAGATGGTCAAACCTGCATCCTGTGCATTTGTAACGAAATCCTTAACAGTATTAAAGTCAAAGGTTCCATCATTTTTTACACAAGAAGCATACTTCATGGCGTTGCCTGCTGTCATCTCCTCGAAGTTGCTACCAGCCAAGCAATATACAAGCTCCTGTTTATTGAAGTCGGGCGCAGCCAGTGCAATACCCAACTTAAAGTCGGGATTGCACTTGCCAGAAGCCTTCATGTCTTCGACATATTTCTTCAAAGGCTCATAGTTGTTAAGATACTGATATTCCTTCAAGTTCTTGGTCATATCAGTTCTGTACTCCGAGAACTTGTCATCAGCACATGATGACAAAGCCAAGAGAGCTACCAAGCCTAAACCAAAATTAATATTTTTCAATTTCATAATAATCTACCTATTATTAGATGATACTTAATTGATAATTACCGCAGCTTACTTTACGATATACTGAGTATCGAAAGTTACCACGCCATTGGTATTACCACGAGTTTGAGCTACAAACTGGTCGGTTGTCACTACCTTGACAGCACCGAAGTCTACGGTATACTGGAGAGTCAGGATGTCACGATCCTTGTTGCCCCAAGCCAGCTTAGCGCCCTTCTCCACAAACTTACCTGTACCAGTAGCAGTTACGCCCTCTGTCTCGGAAGAAACAGTGCAAGTACCATCGTTAGCAAAGGTAAGCTTCAAGTTGCAAGTATAAGACTTGAGGATATCCTTACCCTCAGCATCCTTGCCCACAACTCTCTTGACTGTGAGAGGATAGATAGCCTCTGTAAGGCTCTTGGTAGTAATCTGGCAAACCTCGTCCTTCTCAATAGTTGCACCCTCACGCTTCTCTTCTGTGGTCTGACCATTCTCAGTAATCTTATCTGTACCACGGCGCAGATAGAATCCAGCCCAAGGGTTCATGTATTTCACACAATAGAGCACATAGTTCTGAGGCAATATCTTCCACGCATCGCTATTGGTCAGCGCAGGAGTTTCACCCTCCTGGAAAGGAGTACCCGTCAAGATCTTGCCAGCACCCTTCTGATCTTTGATGACCAGAGGGATGACATAAGTATTCTTTACAGAGGCAGGATCAGCGAAGAAAGCATCGTTGAGCTTCACCTGTAATCTTCCCTGCAAGTTGCCACCATAAGAGATGGTGTTACCTGCCAAGGTGTAATACTCTGCAGGCATAGGCTTTACAGAAGATACGCCATCAGAGAAATAGAGGTTGTCACAAAGCGAATTATCTACAGCCACATCCAGTGTGATGTCCTTACCATTGTAAGCACCACCCATGGTAGACACGATGTTGATAATATGCTCGTTGTCCTTGGTATTGTCACGATTCTCGTCATTGCCCAACACCAATATACGCTCCACGTTTTGGTGGGCGAAGTAGACTGATGTGCCACCCTCGTAGTCGTCAAACTCAGGCGTGCCGTTCTCACAAGAGCCGAAAGTCAGAGCCAAGGCTCCGAGTGCAGCCATTGAGAAATATTTATTCATCTTCATAGTTTTCATCATTATAAAATGTTAGTCGTTTGTAATTTTCCATCCTGCATTCTGCTTCAGCTGATCCCACTTGAGGATTTCAGTCTGTGGCACAGGACCGTAATACATATAGTCGTCGTATTTTCTTTCCTCTACTGTGATATCCTTGAACTGTGGAATACCAGCCTCTGTAGAAATCTCCACGCCATGAACAGCCTCATTGATAGGAGCCTTCCAGCGGCGGAGGTCATTGAAGCGCTTGTTCTCGAAGCAGAGCTCAATACGACGCTCATTGCGAATCAACTCACGCATTTTAACCTGGTCGTTAGCGCACTCATCAAGATAAGAATCATCTGTGATGCCTGCACGATGACGGATAGCCTTGATCACATCGTATGCAGAATAAGCATGTGTGCCATTGCCCTTAGGTCCCCAAGCCTCATTGGCAGCCTCAGCATAATCCAAGAAAATCTCGGTATAGCGGATATACACAGGATAGTGATACTGTGCGTTCTTGGCATTTGGATTAGGATTACAATCCTCACGAAGAAGCTTCTTCATATAGTAACCAGTACGTGTAGAGTTACCAATCTTATTCAGTCCATTGTCATTGTTGGCAGTGGTGATGTCGGTATTGATGGTTGCACCCTTATACTTGCAGCCATTATAGATAATGTAGAGATCCAAGCGTGGATCACGATTACTATAAGGATCCAAGTCATCATACTCACTGCGCTCATCTGTGATAGGATAACCATTGGCAGCAGGGAAAGCATCCACCAAGTTCTGGGTAGGATTGATACGTCCCTTACCATAGAGAGATGGAGGGAAGTTATCAGCCTCCTGGTTCAAACCGAGGTCCCAATCATCTGCACCATTAGTCTTATTACCACGCCAGATGATTTCCTTAGGACATTCACCAGACTGCAGCGTGCCGATTTCCGCAGTCTGAGCATACCAAGAATTACCTGTTTTAGACAAGCCGCTTACGCCACCAATCAAGTCGAGCAAGCTGGCTGCATCATCAGCAGCACGCTTATAATCCACATTGGTACCCTTATTAAAAGCAGGGCTGGCAGCAAGGAGAGAAACCTGTGCACGGATAGCCTTGGCGATACGACCGCTCACACGACCACGCATCAGAGAACCCAATACACGGTTATAGTCCTGATAGTTGTCCACACCCATAGCAGTGTATTTTTCTGGCACAGGATCTGACTTAGTCAAATCATTGTAGTCCAAAGGCAGCAACTGCTCAGCCTGGTCCAAGTCGCTATAGATTTGATCCAAGCAAGCTTGGAATGTGGCACGTGGCTGATTGAAATCAGAAGAAGTATCCTCTGGCTTTGTCAAGTTTGGCACACCCAGGAGCTGACCATCCTCAGTCCAACCACCATGGTTCATCAAGAGATAATACATATTGAGAGCTCTCAAGGCATAAGCCTCACCCTTACGGCTCTCACAGAACATCTGCTGCGCACCCTTGTCCTTAGCCCAGTCTACCTTGTCCACTTCCTGAAGGAAGATGTTCAAGTACTGGATGCTAGCACGACAGCTAGTCCACTTGTTCATAGGGTCATTATTGGCAGCCCAAGAACCAGTAGCCATTTTCAGGTAGCTGTTAGACAAATCATTGCTTACAGCATCATCGGTTGCCACATCAGTTACACTTTTGGTATTATAAGGAAGCATGGCATAAGCATAGCCGAGAAGTCCCTGAGCATAAGTAGGCTCTTCGTAAATCTCGTCCAAGCTACGGTTGTTTTCCTGTGCAGGCTCAAAGAGATCTGAGCAAGACACCAACGAGAGTGACAATGCAGCTAATATAAATAACTTATTAATTTTCATTTCTGTATACATTTAATAATGATTAGAATGTAGCCTTCACACCTATATTATAATAGCGTGTCTGAGGAGCACTACCTATGTTCATCTCCAATACCTCACGGTTCTTAGAGATAGTGAGCAAGTTGGCACCGCTTACATAAGCAGAAAAGCCCTTAAGCCAAGTCTTCTGGAAGAGCGTGCTAGGCAGGTCGTATGTAATCTGTACCTTAGCCAAGCGGAAAGCGTCTGTGCTGTACATCCAGAAGTCTGATGTCTGATAGTTGTTGCTACCTGAGAGTGTGGTAAGACGTGGATAAGTAGCAGTCTCCTTGGTTGCCTTAGTCCAGCGATTGCGAACCACAGCTGAGTACTTGCCGTCACCCTTTACCCACCAGTAAGAATTGTTCTTCAAGCCATAAGCACCGAAGTTGCCAGTACCGAGGGCGAAGAATGTGAAGTTCTTCCACTTAGCAGTGAGGTTTACACCCAATGTGAATGGAGAGCCATACCAACCACCCTTGCCCAGGAACACCTGGTCGTAAGAGTCGATCTTGCCATCACCGTTTACATCCACATACTTCATATCGCCAGGCTTCACGTCACTACCCAAGCGGCTCTGGTCTGGAGAGTTCTTGATTTCTTCCTCACTCTGGAAGAAGCCAGCAAACTTATAACCCCAGATACCATCGAGAGCCTTGCCCTCACGGTTTTGGTAATCCCATGCGTTCATCTCATCACGCTTGGTAGCCTTGGTGTTATAATAAGTACCTGTTACGCCGAGCTGCAAGTCTACATCACCCACCTTCTTATTGAAGTTAGCTGCGAAGTCGAAACCGATGCGGCGATTATTGTTAAAGTTGAGCACAGGCATGAATGAAGCATCAGGATAGCCTGGCTTAAAGTGAGAAGGATAGAACGTTGGAGTAGAAATCAGATAACCCTCCATCGAGTTAACGAAGAAGCTAGCATCCAATGTTACCATCTGCTGCCACAAGGAAGTCTTGAAGTTGACAGAAAGTTCCTTACGCTTGATGAAGTCGAGATCCTTGTTGGCAGAACGCTTAGAGAATGTGTACTTGCCAGCAGAACCATCATACCATCCATAACCATCAGCTGTCTGCCAGTTGGTGTCATAGAGATAGTATCTGTTGTCATTTACTGCCAAGTCAATATCCTCGTTGATGATGCTACCAGATACACTGATCATCATATCGTCTACCACCTTGCTGTTCTTCAAGAAGTTCTCGTTCTTGAGTCTCCAACCCAATGAAAGTGAAGGAGAGAAGCCTACACGATGACCTGGAGCCAACTGTGCAGAGTGGATAGCTGCCAAGCCGAAGTCTGCATAATAAGTCTTGGCGTAATCATAAGATGCATCCAAGGCAAGATTAGCACTTGATGTCTTGTGATACTCACCTGATTTAGACTGCTGATAGCCAGAGGCAATCAACATCGCAGAGAGGTTATGTACCTTATTAAATGTATTGGCGTAATTGAACTGAGCAGAGAAGAGCATGGTCTGATTGTCCACACTATTAGCGATGTTCTGTACACCAGACTTCTTATCCTCACCTTCCTTCTTCAAAGCTACGATCATATCCTTGCCGTCGATGTTTGACCATGTTGGGATATAGATGGCATAGCTATTATTGAAAGATGTGGTGTAAGAGGTAGCATAGTCTACTGCGAAACGAGTCTCGAAAGACAAGCCCTGCAACAACTTGTGCAGATTGATGTTAACACCTGTATCAAACTGGAACTGGCGGCTAGTATACTTGCTCTTACCAGCAGCATAGTAATCTGCGAAGATGTTAGAAGAGTTAGCCTGTGTACCAGCCAAGAAGTACTTGCCATCCACCAGCTTAGCCACACTCATCAAGTCCCAAGCAGCCTTGGCATTAGGAGCTATCATGTCTGTAGAGATCAATGGGCTAGCATTCTGTGGGAAGTTAGGACGCCAAGTAGCAGCTGCATTCCAATAATCACCAATAGCAGAATGTGAATCATAGAATGTGGCATTGGAGTTGACCCAAGCCTTGATGTCATCTGTGATGTTGACATCTACATTACCACGTACACTGAAACGCTGAGTGTTATTGTTCTTAGCCTCACCAAACTTCAGGAAGTCGCCCTGGCGATAATAGTTGATGTTGCTATAGAAGTGAGCACGCTTACCACCACCACTAATCTCAGCAGTAGCCTCGTAGCGACTATTCATCTTGCGAAGATAGTCAGAAGAGTACATATCGAGATTAGGATAACGATATGGGTTGGTGCCCAAGCCATGATTGTAGATATCCTCAGCAGAGTAGAGAGGAGTCAAACCGTCATTGGCACGAGCCTCGTTGTAGAGAGTCATATACTCAGCAGAGCCCAGATACTCAGGGAATGACTTAGCCACATTGAGACCAGCGTTAGCCTGCACCTCAACCTTCAAGCCATCGTTCTTGCCACGCTTGGTGGTGATGAGCACAGCACCCTTAGCTGCCTTGCTACCATAGAGCACTACAGCTTGCGCACCCTTGAGGAATGTAATCTGGTCAATCTCGCTAGGCATCACGTTGGTTGCCTCACGAGGCACACCATCTACCAATACCAAGTATCCTGCATTGTCAGCATCCATACCCCAGAGAGAGTTGCCATTCCAACCACCCACGTAGCCCTGCATGTTGTCAAGGCTATAAGTGTGGTAGTTTTTCTTCATCAATCCCTCTACATCGACTACCGAAACGCCGCCCAAGATGTCACCCTTGGCTACCTTGCGATAAGCCACATTGACCATCTCCTTGTCGGCAGCAACGGTATCGGTTTCGTTCTCAGCAGCAGTTTTGGCATCGGCAGCCATAGGAGCCAATGACACAAGACCTGCCAACAGGAACTTTGAATTATATGATTTGAATTTTGAATTCATACTATCATTCTTATTTTAGTATTACTATATAATGTTATTTTACCAACCAGGATTCTGACTAAGCTCTTGATAGAGATAAACATCCTTGATAGGCAATGGGAACCAATAGTGCTTGGCTGTGAAGTGACGAGTCAAGATCGCTTCCTGGTGGAAGCCAGCCACCTGAGCATCAGCTGGGTCATTATTCTTGTAGAAATCGGCACCCTCCACACGGTCAAACTCATCAGAGTACTTTACATTGTAAGGAGCCTCGGTCAGGAGCAACCAGCGCTGCAAGTCGTTGAAACGGAAGCCCTCGAAAGCAAGTTCTACCTCACGCTCACGGCGAACCTCGTCCATGAACTTACGTGGATCAGCTACATACTCTGGAGCCACATGACCAGCGCCACAACGATCACGAAGGGTATTGATGGCATCCTCAGCAGTCTTGCTAAAGTTAGTAGCCTTGCCAGAAGCACCACCAAACGCAGCACAAGCCTCAGCATACATCAGATAGATGTCAGCCAGACGCATATATGGCAAGTAACAGTGGAATGCTGAACCCCAATCGTAGTCGCGATCCACCTCATTACATGTATGAGGCACCAACTTCTGAATGAAGTAACCTGTACGGCTGCCATTAGCCACTGGACGCATATTTCCACCTGTATACAACTGGCAGTACTGCAAGTTAGCCCACTGACCAGGAGTACCATTCAGATACTTGAAGCCATCAAACACGATGTCGTGATAGAAGCGTGGGTCACGGTTCTTATATGGATGAGTAGGATCGAAACCACCTGCTATGTTAGGAACCAACTTGCCATTCTCTACGATGTAAGCGGGCTCACCATTAGCCATACCGTAAGCAGCTATCAAGTTAGCTGTAGGCTGGTGAATCACATTGTCATGTCCAACCACTTTGTCAACCTTAGGACCAAACACCTTAGAGGTATTCCAGTTAGAGCCGTTGAAGTCTGCAGATGGACCACGGAAGATAGCCTCAATAGATCCAGGCATTTTCCAGTTCTGCTTCTTGGTATAGAAGATATCAGAGAAGCAAGAGTTTGCATCGGCAGAACGCTCATGATTGTAGATGTCCTTATATTTGAACTCTGCCAACCCATACTGTGTCTGGCCCCCCTCAACCAATGTGAGCAACTCACCGAAGACCTCAGCTGCCTTCTTGGCAAACTCCTCATCATAGTCGTATGTCTTGCCATTCTTGCTAGCTCCTACCTGTGCGCCATCCTTCATCAATGGGCTGGCAGCCCAGAGATAAGTCTTGCCCAGATAACCGAGTGCCATGATCTTGTTGATACGAAGGTCGTTCTTGCCCTGTGTGGCAGCACCATCATACTCATTGTCCCAGTTGATAGGCAACAGATCGGCAGCCTTGCGATAATCAGCAGCAGCCTTCTTTGCACACTCCTGATAAGAGAGACGAGGCAAATTGAGCTCTGAATTGAGATCCAAATAGGTATCAATGTATGGCAAACCACCAAAGTACTGCATCAACTCAGTGTGCCACCATGCACGGAAGAAGTAAAGCTGACCAGCAATGAGGTCTTTCTCGGCCTTGCTAGCTACCAACTTATCGAGATTAGCCAAGCCCTGGTTAGCCTTACGAATGCAATACCAAGCATGTGGCCAAAGTGAGTGGTTGAACTTATCTGTAGATGTAGGGTTGCTGCCATCCTTGTAAAGCCAGTTACCAGTGGTCTGCCAAGCACGGAAGTTGCCCAAGTCTACCTGGTGTGTCATACGGCCATCAGCCTCTGGGTTGAAGATTTCATCATCACCCCAGTTCCAAGAAGGACACCAGTTACATTTTTCCTTATCAGGGATACAGTTGTAAATCTCCTCTACATAACCCTGAAAGTTACGGAAGTTTACAAATGCGTCATTTTCTGAGACTGTAGAATCTGCCTCCTTGTCAAGATAGTCCTGGCAAGAGTTGAGCGAGGTACCGAGAGCCAGCGAGACGCATCCCATCAACAAAAAATTCTTTATCTTATTTTTCATTTGAATGTTCATTTTAATATTACAATGAGAATTTAACACCTAAGTTGAAGCGGCGTACTGTAGGATATGCTCCAAGGAAACCGCCACCACCGAGGTTAGCCTCACGGTCATCAGGCATACGAGTCCAAAGCCAGAGGTTGTTACCATTCAAGTATACCTTGAGGTAGTTCATACCGAGAGCCTTGATCCATCCCTTGGTCCAAGTATAAGCAATCTCTACGTTCTTCAGACGGATGTATGAACCATCATAGAGGAACTGAGTACCATTGCTGTAATCAGACTGGGTAGCACCCCAACGAGGAATGATAGATTCTGGAGAAGACTCATTCTTGTCCCACCAAGTACCAGTGTCATAAACATTGTCCAACTTATTGCCAAAGCTTGTCAAGGTTACGTCACGAGTTACATTGGTTACACCATAGAACTGAGCGAAAGCAGAGAAGCCCTTATACTCGATACCGATAGTGGCATTGTATGTATTCTGAGGGCTTGAGCTATAACCTACTGGAGCTGAGTCCTTGCTATCTACCACACCATCACCGTTGAAGTCTACGATGTAGTAATCGCCTACCAAGCGGTGGTTGTCGTTAGACTCATGAGCTGGAGAACCTATCAAGTCATCGATGTCGTTGATAAAGCCACGATCAATGTATGAGTGATACTGACCCATAGAGTAGCCTGCCTCCTTCTGATAGTTAGGAGTGAGCTGAGCGTCATCCTTCAAAATTACCTTATTCTTGGCATGGGTCATATTGATGTTACCCCAGAGGCGGATGCCATTGGCAAATTTCTTGTTGAGCTTCAACTCCAACTCGTAACCACTGGTACGAACCTTACCCTTATTGATAGTAGGAGCTGTAGTACCAAAGTAAGATGGGATGGAGCGGTTATCACCAAAGATCAAAATGTCGTTACGACGGTCGCAGAAGAAATCGAGCGAACCGGTAATCAAACCACCCAAGAAACCATAATCAATACCGAAGTTGGTCTTCTTCACAGTCTCCCACTTCACATCTTTATTACCCAATGTATTCTGGCGATACCATGTGTAGATACTGTTGGTATGGTCAAGATCCATCACTGTGTTGCCTCCGTATGCCCACTGGTTCATGTAGAGCCAACGACGAGAAGAGTCGAATGGATCGCCCAGGTTATCATCACCAATCTCACCGTAAGATGCACGGAACTTCAACATATCAATGATGTGCTTGTCACGAAGATACTTCATGAAGTTTTCCTCAGTGATGGTCCAACCGATAGCTCCAGAATTGAAGAAGGCGAAGCGATTGTCCTTGCTAAACTTTTCTGATCCGTTGTAAGCACCGTTATACTCGATGTTGTAACGACCAGCATAGCTATAAGTAGCACGGAACGCCCAGTCCTCACGGTAAGTTGGCATCACACTACCACGTGCATTCTCCTGACGTGAGAACAAGCCCATGGCTGATACATCATGCTGTCCATACTTGCGAGCCCAGTTGAGCTGCAACTGATAGTAGAGGTTGCGAACAGTCTGGTTATTATCTACAGAACCACCTTCCGTTGACCAGTTCACACCTTGCTGCCAATCAAACTTGTTCTGTCCTTCAAGTTCTTTACCATAAGTAACCTGACCTGTTTCAGGATCAATATACTTAGTCTGGGCTTCATTATTCAAGTCATTGATACCTCGTCCTGTCTCAACAAAAACATTATCCCAAGAGATAGTACCACGGAAATTTAAGCCTTTGGTTATGAAATCCAATTTCTGCTCAAGGGTAAAGTCTGTATTGATACGAGTGGTTGTAGCCTGTGCTGTACCACCGATAGCAAGATTCTGTGCAGAGTTACTTACATTGGAAGCAGATGGATAGAATCCCCATGTGCCGTCAGAATATTGTGGCAAGAACACATCTGGGGCGATGTTATAAGCACCAGCCCACTGCTGACCAATCTGCCACTCACTATTGCTCATGTTACTCCAAGGAGCTTTTCTTACGCCATTGCTACCAGCCACATTTACCTTCAAAGTAGTGCTACTTGTGATGGCAAAGTCCAAGTTACTACGAACATTGATACGATTGTATCCATAGCCAGAGTTGTAGTTACGACCATTGTCATACACACGGAAGAGGTCACCCTCATGCACGAAATCAGCAGAAGCGAAGTACTTAACGAATTTTGTACCACCACTCACGTTCACGTTGGCATTATAAGACATAGCAGACTTTTTGAAAAGTGCATCCTGCCAATCCACATTGGCATAACGTTCACGCTGCTCCTCCGTAGTCTGGTTACGATAGTTGTCTATAAAAGACTGAGGACGAAGATATGAAACACCTTCAGGATAAATGCCCAGTTCACGCTCTACCACTTGGTTGCGAAGCATCAACGCATCATAAGAGTCGTACTTGTTAGGCAACTTAGAAGGAGCTTTCAACGTAGCATTGAAACCAACGTCAATCTTAGCCTTGCCTTCCTGACCACGCTTGGTGGTAACCAAGATGACACCATTGGCTCCCTTCACACCATAGACTGCAGTAGCAGAAGCATCCTTCAGTACAGAGATGCTCTCCACAGAAGAGATGTCCACGCTGCTCAGAGGACGTTCAATACCATCAACGAGAACGAGAGGGTCGGAATTGTTCCATGAACTAGAACCACGGATGATAATCTGAGGTTCCTCCTCACCAGGCATACCATTGCCTTGGATTGTAACAACTCCTGGGAGGTTACCTGTCAAGGCTGAACCAACGTCGCTGACACCAGCTGCACGCTCCAAAACCTCACCAGTAGTCTGGGTGATGGAACCTACGACAGATGCCTTCTTTTGCTGACCATAACCAACGACTACAACTTCGCCAATGGCATTGTCGTCTTCGAGGGTAAGTTTGAACTCTCTCTTCGTACCAATCTTTACTTCCTTGGTCTTCATACCTACGTATGTAAATACGAGGATAGAATTCTCTGAAGGAACACTGATACTGAAATTACCATCTAAGTCGGTGACCGCACCGACGCTGGCATTACCTTTCACTTTTACAGTGGCACCTATCAGAGGCTCACCTGTACCGTCAACAAGATTACCCTTGACCTGGATCTTCTGTGCCTGAGCATTCAGGCTGCAGAAAGCTCCCACCAAGCATAAGGCTGCTGTCCGTTTCATTGTTAACACTTGTTCAATCATGTTCTATTCATTTTTGATTTATGCTTTAAAAATTTAGGCGTGCACAAAAACTGTTTATTCACGGCGGCAAAGGTATGGATTTCTTTCGAAACATACTTTGCGTGGTGTAACAGAAAGTTTATCATTTTAGAAAAACCTTGCGAGAACGTATTTTTCCATTACTTAACAGTTGTTTTATTATATAAACACCTGCAGTTGGCTTTTCAACTTCTTTTCCTTCTATATTATAATATAAGGTGGAAACCACGTCTGCCTGGGTTTCTAATTGTTTAATTCCTGTTGCATTTTGTTTCAAATACCACTCTTTATACCAGTTCATACAGGCATAGCCGCAACATTCTTCGAACAATCCGTGTTTCTTGGCATTCTGGAAACCCGGCTGCACAATTCCGCTCTTCAAGTACTCATCAATATCGTAATATTCCTGCGGATGGGTAAGGGTCATACCGATATTGCCAAAGTGGTCGTGAACTGCTTTCCATGCCAATCCCCATTTCGAGGTAGATGCTGTTGCCCAGCTTCCCAGGTTAGGTTGTGTCCACTGTCCCCACTCATTGTAGTGACCTTCGCTCGCCTTGTCCGGATCTTCCGGACTCCAGTCTATCTCCGTTACCATGATAGGCTTACTGGTAACCATAGGCACTTGAGCTTGGAATTGCTTGATGAAGGCATTGTGATCACAGTTCTTGTCGCTGGCATTATACCATCCGGAATAAACATGTACTGCATAAGAGAAGTTGTCCTCGCTATCGGTGATAGGATTCTTGGCGTAATCCTGATACTGGCTCTGATAACCTGCACCCGGAACCCAGATGATTCCCTTGAACCCCTGCTCGCGAATCACATCCACTACCGGCTGGAAGAAATCATGCAGTGCTTTATCCGAATTAGAACCATCACTCAGATGAACCCTCACCGGCTCGTTGGCTAGTTCGATGGAGATGATGCCCGAATTCTGCTTGATGTATTCATCGGCAGCAAAGGTCTTCCATATCGACTTCAGGTAGCGGTTGTACTTGTCGCCAACACTGATATCACCAGGACAGACACCCGGTGGACGTACGATGACGTAGAGTCCATGTGCTATAGCATCCTTGATGAGAGGAATGTAAAGTTTCTGGAGATAGAGACGATAGCGCGCCATGTTGAATGCCGAAACATCTGCCTCGTTTTCTGCTTTCTTCGATGGATCGTTGGTCCAGCATGGATCCATGTGCAATCGGAACACGGTACAATAAGCACCCTGCTTCTTGTCGGTGATGGCAGAAAACTGCTTAGAGAAATAATCCAAGCAAGGTTTGATGTCGGCTTCAGAATAATCAGGCTTCCACTGTTGCCATCTATTCCCGTTGAAGTAGCGGTTTGGCGTATCCATTACGCCATGCAAGACAACAATCTTACCATTGGCATCCACCAGATTCTTACCCTGCACACGGAGTGCCGGCAGATTATCTGCAGCCAGCCCCGCCATTGACAGCATAGCCATAGCGAGTGATATTAACAATTTCTTTCTGTTCATTGTTACAATTATTTTTAGATTTGTCATTTATTGTCAGTCACCTTATTATATTATGAAGGATTGTCAGGTTCCAGTTTACAGAAAAGGATGCTGGTCTTTTAAAATAGAATGGCGCGTAATCACTACGCACCATTCCCGAAAACCAATTAATCATGATTCTATATAAAAACCATAATATC
>ERZ1023679.122-NODE-122-length-14202-cov-8.883438_pt1 | contig 14202 bp, 11 predicted proteins | sample MGYA00380344_ERZ1023679 | MGnify/ENA primary metagenome ERZ1023679 (study PRJEB33179, sample SAMN07448986) | human gut metagenome | biome: Human-gut; feature: Human associated habitat; material: Faeces | host: Homo sapiens | place: India: Bhopal | collected...
ATATCCTTACCGATGAGACTTCTTGCATCACCGGTTCTATGGGCTTGCAGCCATCCAGCTCGTTAGGCGAGCACACTCCACTCTTTGAGCCTGTACACGGCTCATGGCCACAGGCAGCTGGCAAGAACCTGGCTAACCCTGTAGCTCAGATTCTTTCTGCAGCTATGTTGCTCGAGCACTTCGGTTTGAACGAGGAGGGTGCCTTGATCCGCAAGGCAGTAGATGCTTCTCTCGATGCCAATGTCCGCACACCTGAGATTCAGGTTGAGGGCGGTGCTCACTATGGCACAACAGAGGTTGGCGAGTGGATCGTTAACTGGATAAAGAACGCATAATGAGAGGACACCGTCCTTTTGTGCTTGCTGCTATGCTTGCCCTGTTGCTTGGCGGCAGAGGCGAGGCGTTGGCTCAGCAGGGAGGTGCAGCCTTGCGCGACTCCTTGGCACATGCCACAGATGTTTTGGCGTATCATCCTGACAGTGTAGACCTGCGCCTGAAAAAGGCTGCATGGAACATACAGTTGGAGCAATGGAACTATGCTAAGGATGAGCTCGACAAGGTGCTCTTCCTCAATCAGACCAACATTGCGGGACTTTTCTACCGGGCTTTTGTCAACGAGAAACTGAAGCGTTACAACTTTGCGCGTCTCGACTATCAGAACCTTCTTGTTTTGGTGCCTGGCAACTTCCAGGCACAGTTGGGACTGGCGCTTCTCAACGAGAAAGACCAACATCTCACTGAGGCTTACGATGGCATCAACAGTCTGATAGAGCAATATCCCGACAGCGCTGTAGCTTATGCAGCCCGTGGTGGAATGGAGAAAGAGAGGGGCATGCTCGACCTGGCGATTTATGACTATGGCGAGGCAATGCGCCTCGACAGTACCTGTCAGGACTATGTGGTCAATCATGCCGACTTGCTCATCAGCTTAGGTCGCAAGAGCGAGGCTTACGATGACCTTCGCCGTTTGCAGACGATGGGTGTCAAGTCAGGACAGTTGCAGGATTTCTTTGCACGTTTGCGGCGGAAGAAGTAGCGGCACATTTCATAAGCATTTTAAAACTTCCAAGTTTACACGCATAAAAAAAGGAGATTTTCCATATACGGAAAATCTCCTTTTTTATCGTATGTTTTTTTGCAGAACTCTAACTTTCCCATTTGCGAAAGTTAAGTCCTTTTACTTCTTGGGAAGGTTGCGGAGAACCTCCAGCAAGTGATCCCAAACCATCTGGACAGTAGGGATGAGCAGAGCCTCTTCAGGAGTATGTACATTGCGAAGGGTAGGACCGAAGCTTACCATGTCGAGGTTGGGATATTTTTCAGAGAAGAGACCACACTCCAGACCGGCGTGAATTCCTTTTACCAAAGGCTCTTTGCCGAATAGTTTTTCGTAACTCTTGACAGTCAGGTCGGTCAGGACGCTGTTGGCACGCATCTTCCATGCAGGATATTTGTCGCCTACACTTATTTTGGCACCAGCCAACTGGAAGGCAGCCTTCACCGTATTGGTCATATTGTCGAGGTTGCTCATCACATTGCTGCGCTGAGAAGCAACAATTTCGATGCTGTCCTCGGTAGTTGCCACACTTGCCACATTGCTCGAAGTCTCAACCATTTCGGCAATGGCCTCGTCCTGGCAGTGGGTGAGAGGCCCATTGTCAACAGCCTGCAGTGCCATGATGAATCTGTCAGCCACCTGGCTTTCGATAACGTCCACAGCATCAGTGCTCTCCATGCTGAAGTGCATGCTCTGCTCCGTAACATGGAACTCGTCTTCCACCTCAGAGACAAAGATGTTCCAGTCAGCACGAACCTGCTCTTTGGCCTCGTTCTTTACCGCAAACACAACCTGTCCGTCGCGAGGAATGGCGTTGTGCATCTTTCCGCTGTTGAAGCTTGCCAAGAGGATGCCATCTTCTTGTTTCTCCATTTCCATGTAGAGGAAACGGGTCAGAATCTTGATGGCATTAGCGCGCTTCATGTCGATATCGTCACCCGAGTGGCCTCCGATCAACCCCTTGATATTCAATTTGAGGAAGAAATATCCGGCAGGAGCCTTCTCGCGAGAGAAATCGAAGGTGGCATGGATTGTCTGTCCACCGGCACAAGAAACGAAGATAAGTCCTTCGTCCTCTGAGTCGAGGTTGATGAGCATGTTGCCTTTCATGAAACCAGCCTCCATGCCGTGTGCACCAGTAAGTCCAGTTTCCTCGTCACGTGTGAAGACACACTCCACAGGTCCGTGCTCGATGTCATCAGAGTCGAGGATAGCCAGCTCAATGGCGCAGCCTATTCCGTCGTCGGCGCCTAAGGTAGTGCCCTTGGCTTTCATCCATTCTCCGTCCACGTAGGTCTGTATGGCATCCTTGGTGAAGTCAACGTCTACATCCACCAGCTTGTCGCACACCATGTCCATGTGGCTCTGCAGGATAATCGTCTCTCGGTCCTCATAGCCAGGAGTGGCGGGTTTGCGGATAATCACGTTGCCGGTTTTGTCGACAACAGTCTCCAAGTTGTGGCTTTTACCAAACTCTTTCAGGTACTCAATCATCTGTTCCTCGTGCTTTGATGGACGTGGAATCTGATTGATTTTAGCAAACTGCTCGAAAACACGAGCAGGTTTCAAATCATTTTTAGTCATTTTATGTATTTTTATTTTGAACTTTGCTTGAAAAATATTACCTTTGCATCCAAATGTGCAATCTAATGCACTGCAAAAGTAATAAAAATGATAAAGATATTGCTATTTAGCGTGTTAATAATTGCTATATCTGTAGCTTTATTATCCGTGAAGTTGATTTTTCGCAAGAACGGCAAGTTCTCCTCGCAGCATGTCCACGACAATCCTGGACTTCGCAAGCAGGGTATTCATTGTGTGGTAGACCAGGACCGCGAGGCACGACAAGCGGGAAAGGCCTATTGAGGAAGTGAAGAGTGAAGAACGAAGACGGATTCTCTCTTTTATAAATCTTATGTAAGATATAAAATAATAAAAAACTAAAATAACAAGAAAATGAAAAAGAACATTTTGGGCTTCATGGCTATCGCAGCAGTTGCTGCCTTGTCATTGGCATCATGCAACAAGTCGCAGCCACAGGTTGAGGCTAAGTCTGAGAGCAAGGCTCCTGCTGAGTTGAAGATTGCGTATGTAGAGGTCGACTCTATCATGACACAGTATACATTTGCCAAAGAGTATTCTGCTCTCTTGGAGAAGAAGGGTCAGAACATTCAGGCTACACTTGCACAGAAGCAGCAGAACTTGCAGGCAGCAGCTGCCAACTTCCAGCAGAAGATTCAGCAGAATGCACTCACACGCGAGCAGGCAGAGGCTATACAGGCTGGTTTGCAGAAGCAGAGCAACGACGTGCAGGGTTTGCAGCAGCGTCTGAGCAACGAGTTTGCTGCCGAGCAGGCAAAGTACAACAAGGCTCTCCACGACAGTATTGCTCACTATCTGGCTGCCTACAACAAGGACAAGAAGTACAGCATCATCTTGTCTAAGAGTGGCGATAACCTTCTTTATGCCGACAAGGCTTACGATATCACTAACGAGGTGATCAATGGCTTGAACAAGGCTTACAAGGGCAAGTTGAAGAGCGAGACTACTGCACCTGCTAAGAAATAATCCTTCGGGTGTAAGTCTTAAAACACGTACAATAACGATTCTATTTTTTTATAGAGAAATTTTACTGATAGCCATACAGCTCCATTCTGGTTTGCTGTATGGCTATATATATAATAAGGTGTAAAGAACAATGCTTCGCAAAGAAAGATACGAATACGTGTTGGCATATTTCCGCCAGCAAATGCCTCAGGTCACTACCGAGTTGGAGTTTGGCAGTGCTTTCCAGTTGCTGGTAGCCACCTTGCTGTCGGCTCAGTGTACCGACAAGCGCATCAACATGGTTACGCCAGCTCTTTTTGCCCGTTATCCTGATGCCCGTTCCATGGCAGCGGCTACGGTGGATGAAGTGTACGAACTCATTCGTTCGGTGAGTTATCCCAATGCCAAGGCGAAGCATCTCGTAGAGATGTCGTGCCAGTTGGTGGAGCGGTTCAATGGCGAGGTGCCAGAGTCGGCTGCCGACTTGACGAGCCTTGCCGGAGTAGGGCGCAAGACCGCCAATGTGATTCGTGCCGTGTGGTTTGGCAAAGCCACCATGGCAGTAGATACGCATGTCTATCGTGTCAGCCATCGCATGGGGTTGGTGCCTGCCACGGCCGACAGTCCGCGAAAGGTGGAAGACTATCTGATGGCTAACATTCCCGAAGCCGATATTCCCAACGCGCACCATTGGCTCCTGTTGCATGGCCGCTATATATGTAAGAGTGCCAAACCGCTATGCGAGCAGTGCTTCTTTAACGAGCATTGTCCCAAACGCCTGAAAAACAGTAAACTATAGCAATACAGATAAGATGAATGTCAAGAAGATCAATCATTTTTTGCAGGATGTGGCTGCTCACAACAACCGTGAGTGGTTCCAGGAACACAAGGCAGAGTATCTGGCAGCCAAGTCTGATTTCGAGGAAGGCATCAGTAAGGCCATTGCGCACTATGCCGGTTTCGATGACGAAATAGCCCACTTGCAGGTGAAAGACTGTACGTATCGTTTCTATCGTGACATACGTTTTTCTTCCGATAAGTCGCCCTATAAGCGCCATTTCGGAGCCTACATTTGTACTCACGGCAAGAAGTCGCTTCGTGGTGGCTACTATATTCATGTAGAGCCAGGACATTGCCTTTTGGCAGTCGGTGCCTACTGTCTACCTACGAATATCCTTACCTCGTGCCGCAACGAGATTATGGGTAACATTGACGAATGGCGACGTGCTGTGGAGAATGGCAGGTTTGTCAAGACTTTCGGTTATCCTGGTGAGGGTGTATGGAAGGACGATGACGAGATAAGCGACAAAGGTTTCGGAGTCAATATGTTGAAGAAAGCTCCCAAGGATTTTCCCAAGGATTATGAGTTTCTCGACTATCTGAAGATGAAGGACTACTGTGCCTGGGTCCGTGTGCCCGATGATTTCTTTGCCGATGAAGCTTGGCTCAGCAAGTCGGCAGACATCTTCCGTGTGGCAAAGCCCATGATGGATTTCGTCAATTCTGTGATTGATGACTATGAATAGCTCAGCTATTCCTTTTTTGAGGGAAAAAGAATTCAAATATACACATTAAATGAAAACAATGCATTTCAGTCAGAAAGCCTTATCGCTTGTTGTCTTTCTGATGTTGGTCGTTTCTTCAGCGGCACAAGCCAGACGAGTTGTTGAGCGTCCTTACTTCTTCGCCTCCAACAATCATAAATTAGAAATCGAGCGTGTGACGCTCGACAAGAAAGCTACAGTTCTTGACGTAAAAATCTATCAGGCCAGTGGCAAGGTTAGTATCGATTCCCATGCCATTCTTGCAGCCAATGGTGCGACGTATGCTTATCTGGGTAGTCCGCAGTTGCCAAAAGGTGTTTTTGTGAAAGTGCCTGAGTGTGGGTACGTTTCTGCTACTTTGCGTTTTAAACCAATGCCCGAGACCACGACGGAGTTTGATTTCCGTGAAGTATCCGACAACTCTGGTTGGAACATTTACGGAGTGCGCCTCGACGGCAGACGGCCACAGGCTGACATTCCGCAGCACTTGTTACAGCAAGCATTTGACAAAAAGGTAGAATTGCCATCTACCGATCTCAACCTTGGCAAGACTGTTGTGAATGTGCGCTTGGTAGGGTATAAACCTGAATACGGTACTACACTTGATGTTCTCGTGGAAAATTGGTTCTCACCACAGCGTATGCCGTTTGACCACGATTCTATCAGCGTGGATGGTACATGCAGCATAAGTGCCAATGCTATTTTACCGGCAATAGCAACCATTCGGGTTAACCGAATGGAGATTCCGTTTCTTGCAGTGCCTCACGATACGACTACTGTAATTGTTGACCTCACGACACAGGCACTTGCCGCTACACATCTCTTTGCAGATGATGCAAGCGTCAAGAAATATGTTTGGTTTGAAGGAAAATATGCTGCTGTCGATACAGAGTTGCAGAGTGTAAAGGAAAAGCTTGATGTCTATGGCAAAACTTTCTTTGATGACATTTGTGGTATGACACCATTGCAATATCGTGATTATGTGCAGAAGGTTTATGAGCAAAAACTACATGCTATTGATGCTGATGCAACCATCAGCGTTGCCACCCGAACTTTGGCGCATAGTTATCTTTCCATGAATTATGCTTCGGCGTTGTTTGGTTTTAAGAACAATATAGCCATGGCTCCTATGATTGTGCGCAAGACAGGAGTGCGATGTGCCGACCTGAGTGTTGACACATTGTCGTATTTCAAAACATTGGAGCAACTCCCAATCCTTCGTTCCAAGAATCAGCGTTATTATTCTTTTCTTGCAGACTTTACGTCAAGTTTCTGTCGCCAATATATGGCGGCTGACCCATTGTTGGATGATATAGCTGTCGGAAAGCGTCTCAGCCGTTCTTTAGGACGCAAGCATCTTCTCACCGAACAGCAGATGGCGGCAGCTCGCGATAGTATTGCCAATGATATGGTGAGGGAATTGCTTTTTGCCGACAATGAAGACTTGAAGTCTCAGCAAAAGTCTTCCGACGAAAAGATGGCTGCGATGATAAAGACAGCCAATTCCAGTTCTGTATACAGCATTATAGACATAGACCCCAAGATGTCTGCCAAACAGATTTTTCCCTTAATCATAAATAAGTATAAAGGCAAAACTCTGCTCCTTGATTTCTGGAATACGTGGTGTATGCCATGCAGGGCTGCCATGTCGGCCATTCGTCCTTTGAAAGAACAGCTCACCGATGTGGTGTATGTTTATATTGCAGATGCTTCATCGCCTGTTGGCAAATGGGGCGAGATGATAAAGACGATAAGTGGTGTGCATGTGCGGTTGACAGAGGAGCAGGCTGATGCTCTTAGTGACCTATATCATTTCTCAGGTATTCCTACTTATTTTGTTGTAAACAAGGAAGGAAAGATTACTTATCAGACAACAAGTTTTCCTGGAGTAGATAAGTTGAGAGAGGTGTTGAAGTCTGAATAACATAAATGTGAAACTTCAGGAGGAATTTCTCTTTTGAAAAACGCAAGTGCTTTCATTGACTATTGAAAGCACCTGCGTTTAAGCTCGAAGCCTATTGCGTTTAAGCTCGAAGCCTATTGCGTTTAAGCTCGAAGCCTATTGCGTTTAAGCTCGAAGCCTATTGCGCTTTGTGGTTTAACGATTTTGGTTGACCACTTGTCATATGACAGCAGTTATGTGCTTAATGGAGATAAAAAAGAGGGTGCGTCACAGACTTATGACACACCCTCTTTTGATGTATTGTTGTTTTTATATGTGTTGCCACTTCGTGGAGGGAGGCCTGTTAGAACAAGCTGAGGATCTTGTCTACTATCTTGTCGATATTAGAGGAGTCGTTGAGTTCTTCCAACTTTTCGTTGAGTTTGTCTTCCATCTTTTTGCTGACCTTGTCGGACAGTTTGTCAATAGCCTCGTTGGTCTTGTTTTCGAGCTGTGACTGCAGGTTGGTGTTGTCTGAAGAGTTGTTTGCCGACTGATTGTCATCAGCATTTTCAGATGAGTCGTTGCTGTTGAGCTGTTCCACATTTTCCATTGCCTTGATAGCATCATCGGCATTGATGGTGTATACCTTGCCCAGGATTCCAAAGCTTACGTTGTGACTTTTGCCATTGAAGTTGACGGTGCCTTTCGAGAAGATGATGTAGTTGTGGTACTCGAAAAGCTGGTCGAAGGCAACATCTATCATGTTGTTCGAGATCATCTTGGCAAACGAGCGCAGGCCATCGGCGAAGATGAAGTCGTCACTGATGTTTGTAGCCTTGTCTATCACCTTGCCGACTTCCTCCTTTACGGCTTGCTTATGAGTGTCTCTGCCGGGGTTGGTGAATGCCAGGATGAGCAGAATCACAACCAAGAGTCCTACGAAGAATTTCCAGTAAGATTTCTTTTTCTTAGGCTTTTTGTCGCTGTCCTTCCCGTTCTCATTTTCCTCTGTTTCTGCTGCAGGCTGACTCATCTCTTCCGCCTGATTGGCTGTAGGAGGAACAGGAGGCACTGCAGTTCCTGTTTGTTGACTGCCTTCGGCGAGAATGTATTTCAGTTCGGCTATTTTCCAGGCTGGAGTCCAGTCTGCCATACCTTCTTTCCATACCAAAGTCTCAGGCTTGATATGTTTTTCTGCCAGCTGGGCTATGCTGAATGGTCCGGCTTGCTTTCCGTTTTCTACGATGAAGTATTCCATTGTTTCTGTCTGTTTATTTTTGTTTTTCTTTAACTTCCTCCTAACTTCTTTGCTCTTCACTCTCCCTCATGCGTCGCTTTCCACCATTTGGTCTGTTTCTTGGTTCTGAGAGCCACGGGATGCGAACTGGGGTCGCTGATGGTAAGACCCGAGAAGTCTTTGACAGTGATGGTTGTCGCATTGATGTTGCTGTACACTTCTGCTGTGCTTTGTGCGGCTTTTACCGTGGCTTTCAGCTGAGTGGCAAACTGATCCTTCATCGAGGCGTTGGGCTTCAGACTGTCTACATAGTTGCCCAAGTCGTAATACAGGTTGGGGGTGTATCCGTCTTCTGTCTGCACGCCAGCCAGGCGTTCTGTGGTGATGGTGTACTTGCTGTTCAGTTCCTTCATGATGGCAGCCAACTTGTCCATCTGTCGGCAGTCGATGGCAGCAAGGCTCGCGTATGGGGTAGAGGTGCTGTTGTAATGAGAGTAGTACGACGAGATGATGCTTGCGTAGTTGGGAGTTGTCGTGTTGAGATAGCTCCAGATATCCTCGTAGGGCAGTCCCTTTGCCATAATCTCATTGGGCGAAGCCAAGAGGAAGTTGGTGGCATCCTTCAGCTCGTAAGCCGTCTCCACATTACTCATATAGCAGGCATCGAAGAGGATGTACTGCATCTTGATGCCGTTGGTCTCAATGGCTTGTGCCAGCGATGATACGTTGATGGCATAGGTGTTGTCGAGTCCGCCAAAAGAGCGGGTCTTGAGTGCAGCTTTTCTCTTGGCCTGGTTGGGATAGTCGGTCCAGTCGGAAATGTTGTTCCATCCTGTTCCGTGTCCTCCGATAATCAGGGCATAGTTGAGTGCCTCTGCCTGCTGTTTCACCTCCCCGATGATGTTTGTCAGTCCTTCCGTAGTGGTGTAGGCAGTGCCGGTATAGTTTTCCAGCATCTGATGCTCTACACTAAAGGTGCTTGAGTTGTAAGTCAGCTCAAAGAGCGAACTCTCTGTGGCAGATGTGCTCATAAACACAAATACCCTTGTGCTTTTTAGTCCCTTGTTCTTCTTGATGGCATTCTCTATCTGGTTTAGGTTGTTGACCATATCGCTGTAGAGTCCTGCCGAGTTTTCGGTTCCCGACCATGGATACATGATGAGCAAGGTCTGCTTGTTGACGCTGTCGATGTCGAAAGCCTCGTCGTTGCAGCCCGTCAGTCCCATCAGGGCGAAGGATACATATATAAATAAGGTGAAAAGCTTCTTTCTTGTCATGATACGAAAAATGTTAAATGTTAAGTGTTAAATGTTAAGTCGTGGCGCCCTTGTAAAGTCTTGTTCTTAAGATGGCAAGAGCAGTCTCGTCTAACACTTAACATTCAACATTTAACATTGAAATAAAATAGTCTGTTACTTCTTCTTGAGTTCTTCGATAGTAGCCTTGAGGGCTGCGATCTTCTCTACAGAGTCGCTTTCTTTCTTGCGCTCAAGAGCCACCACCTTCTCAGGAGCGTGAGCCACGAAGTTCTCATTGCTGAGCTTCTTGCGCACACCCATCAGGAAGCCTTCAAGGTGCTTGAGCTGTGCCTCAGCCTTCTCTATCTCGGCAGCCACGTCGATAAGGTCGCCCAATGGTACGGCAAACTCGTCGGTACCTACCATGAAACTGGATGCGTCGGCGCTCTTCTCGGTGATGACCTCTATCTTGTCGAGGTTGGCCATCTTCAGAGTTACGTCGTTGTAAGCCTCGAAGTCGTTCTTGCCCACTGCCTGGAGTGAGAGCTGCTCCTTCTGAGCGATGTTCTTCTGGTTGCGAACGGTACGGACACCGGCGATAATCTGCTTCACAGCCTCGATGTCGGCTGCCAACTTCTGTTCCTCGGCTGTAGGTGCAGGAATCTCCAACTTCTCGCGCATGATGCTCTCGCCCTCCTTGCGGTCGTAGATGTGCTGCCACAACTCCTCGGTGATGAATGGCATGAATGGATGCAACATCTTCAGGAGGGCATCGAAGAAACGGAGGGTAGCATCGTAGCTCTTCTGGTCGATAGGCTGGCCGTAAGCTGGCTTCACCATCTCCAGGTACCAAGATGAGAACTCATCCCAGAACAGCTTATATACAGTCATCAAAGCCTCAGAGATACGGTAGTCCTTAAACTGCTTCTGCATCTCCTCGTTCACCTCCTTGAGCTTGGCGTCAAACCATTTCACTGCGATTTCTGCGCTCTTAGGCTGTTCAATATCTGCTGTCTCCCAACCCTTAACGAGGCGGAAGGCGTTCCAAATCTTGTTGTTGAAGTTACGTCCCTGCTCGCAAAGGCTCTCGTCGAAGAGGATGTCATTGCCTGCAGGCGCAGAGAGCATCATACCCATGCGTACACCGTCGGCACCAAACTTATTGATCAGGTCGATAGGGTCAGGAGAGTTGCCGAGGCTCTTGCTCATCTTACGGCCGAGCTTGTCGCGAACGATACCTGTGAAGTACACGTGCTTGAAAGGCATCTTGCCACGATATTCGTAGCCAGCCATGATCATACGTGCCACCCAGAAGAAGATGATGTCCGGACCTGTTACGAGGTCGCTGGTGGGGTAGTAGTAGTTGATCTCCTCATTGTCTGGGTGCTCGATGCCGTCGAAGAGAGAGATAGGCCACAGCCATGAAGAGAACCAGGTGTCGAGGCAGTCGCTCTCTTGTTCCAGGTCTTCGGCCTTGATGTTGGCGTTCTTCTCCTGTGCGAGCTTCAAAGCCTCCTCTGCGGTTTCAGCCACTACGAAGTCCTTCTTGCCCTCGTTGTCGAAGTAGTAGGCTGGTATGCGATGACCCCACCACAGCTGACGGCTGATACACCAGTCTTTGATATTCTCCAACCAGTGGCGATAGGTGTTCTTATATTTCTTGGGGTAGAACTCGATATCGTCGTCCATGACCGGTGCGAGGGCGATGTCGGCAAAGTGCTGCATCTTGAGGAACCACTGTGTAGAGAGCTTAGGCTCGATAGGCACATTGGTGCGCTCGGAGAAACCTACCTTATTATTATAGTCCTCTATCTTCTCCATGAGGCCAGCCTCCTGCAGGTCGGCAGAGATCTGCTTGCGCACGTCCATGCGGTCCATGCCCACATACATGTCGGCAGCCTCACTGATGGTTCCGTTGTCGTTGAAGATATCGATGGTTGCCAGTCCGTGCTTCAAGCCGAGTGCATGGTCGTTGATGTCGTGAGCTGGAGTCACCTTCAGACAACCTGTACCGAACTCGATGTCTACGTATGAGTCCTCGATGACAGGAATCTCACGGCCTACGAGAGGCACGATGACGTGCTTACCCTTCAGCCAGGTGTTCTTCTTGTCCTCTGGGTTGATACACATGGCTGTATCGCCCATGATGGTCTCAGGACGTGTGGTTGCCACTACAGCATAGTAGCCCTTCTCGTCCTTGTGCATCACGTTCTCCTCGTCCACCTGCTGGCAGTCTTGCTCCACTACGTAATACTTCAGATGGTAGAGTTTAGAGTGCTCGTCCTTGTAGATAACCTCCTCGTCGGAGAGCGCAGTCTGCGCCTTAGGATCCCAGTTCACCATGCGCACGCCGCGATAGATAAGTCCCTTCTGGTAGAGGTCGCAGAACACATGGATCACGGCACGCGAGCGGGTCTCGTCCATAGTGAATGCTGTGCGGTCCCAGTCGCAGCTGGCACCCAAGCGACGCAACTGCTTGAGGATGATGCCGCCATGCTCGTGAGTCCAGTCCCATGCATGCTTGAGGAACTCCTCACGGGTGAGGTCGGTCTTCTTGATGCCCTGCTGAGCGAGGCGGTTCACCACCTTGGCCTCGGTAGCGATACTGGCATGGTCGGTACCTGGCACCCAGCATGCGTTCTTTCCCTCCATTCGTGCACGGCGCACAAGGATGTCCTGGATTGTATTATTGAGCATGTGTCCCATGTGGAGCACACCTGTTACGTTAGGTGGTGGGATTACCACTGTATAGGGGTCACGACCGTCTGGCTTCGAGCTGAAGAGTTTGTTGTCGAGCCAGTACTGATACCATTTTCCTTCCACGTCTTGTGGATCGTACTTACTTGCTAATTCCATTTTTTATTATCTTTTGTTGTTTTTTCTTCAATAAAATCGGTGCAAAGTTACTAAATTCTGCCGAAATAAGCGAGGTCTTTACTTATTATTTTCCTTCATTTATGTTTTTCATCTTCATTTGGAGCTTTAAATTTGTAGAATACTTCTTTTATCTTTTATATGTTTTCAAATGTAATCAACAGGTTAGCCCAATGTCTTTTTTAGAGCACTTCTCATTTAAAACGTACCAAAGTTGTTTCCGTATCACTTAGCACTCAATAGTGTTGTGGAATTTTGGAATAATTCATTTTTCGTGGATATAGAATGAAACCATTCCATCAGAGCGCATTAATGTGATATGTCCGACTCCTCCTAATACTCCTTCAGGTAAAGTACCTTCAATAGTCCAATCAGAATAGAACTTGGCAACAATAAATGGATACTCGTATTTCATATCATCTCCATAAATGTCAAATAGAATTGCAATTCCTATATCTGCGGCCAACTTTGAATTGTCCACGATCCCTTGTCGAAAGGCTTTGACAGAATTATCTGGAAGATATAATGAATCAGAATAACTCATGAAAGGAAGTTGCTCTTTTCGTTCACCCACATAAAAATATGGGGTCACATTTTTCTTGCGAATAGAATAGCTTGAGTGTACAAACTTTGTTACAGCACAACCAACCAATACTCCCAACAAGACATAGGCGAAACAACTAATTAAGTATTTATTTAATTTTATCATACTTGGTGAGTTTTAAAATTCGAGCATCTTTCTTTTGGATGTAAACAATAGCAGATGTATCTTTGGATATGATTTTCCATACCTTGCCATTAATCAGGCTCAACTTAAATGGCTGTGCTTTATTGGCATAATCCTCCCCATATTTATCTGCCAGCACATAATAGGAAATTTTATATGCTGTCTGTGGCTTCGTCACGACACCCTTAATCTCTTTTCGTGTTGTTGCTATGGATGTTGTATCACAATCATAATAGTGTTCTTGGCGAAACTGTATTCCATAAGATTCTTCGTATTCCTTGGCACTTACTGGTTTGAAATATTGGTTATGAGGGTCTCTCTCTTTATAATAGAAATATAATGACACCAACACTCCTATCGCTATTCCAATTATTAAGCATATAAATTTTATCAGTTTTGTTCTATTCATAAGTCTTGGGATTTATTCGTAACATTTTTTGGAAATAGTATAATAGTTTCTCCATGTTTATAGGATGAGTTTCTATACTACTATATCTATAGTTCAATACTGTTGGATCATTTTTGTCACTTGGCATATCTGTACTTAAAGTAATTATCTTGCCTTTATTGTATATGTATTTTAATAAAGAGCCATTTGGCGTAACTAAATAAATATTCATCTTATTCGCATTTCGGTAGGTTTTATTATTATTTTAGCGCAAATATAACAGAAATGTAGGGACGTTGTTATTGAGACATGAGTTTTTTAAGAAAGATTAAACTATATGGCTGCTGTTGTTAGCTCCTACTTAGCACCCATATGAAGAACTGATAGTTACAAATGCTATACATGTGTTATCATCCTTACAATCCAAAGAAACGGTCGCTTAATAATGGATAAATCTTATCTGAACATATCCAGGTGATGAACGACAGGCCACTTTGTGCCACTTGTGCCAATGTGTCAAGTGGCACAAATATAGAAAAATATAGAAAAAACCAGTATTTATGGTACTTTTGGTACTGAAATGCCACATGGCGCTTTGGCGTAAGTGGCACAAACTTATGCTACTGGTTACTCTACATGACCTCTTCTCAGGAGGGCACTGAAAAAGTCCCTTCATGGGTTATGTTAGTTTAACATTCGATCTTT